>Ga0207714_1000272_pt1 | contig 35600 bp, 55 predicted proteins | sample PonA232FremontCA_2_FD_187270 | JGI IMG/M metagenome (GOLD analysis project Ga0207714, IMG submission 187270) | Marine sediment microbial community from Fremont, CA, USA - Pond A23 Sediment 2 (SPAdes) | ecosystem: Environmental > Aquatic > Marine > Unclassified | place: USA: Fremont, California...
GTTGCCGACATCAACGGCCGGCGACCGGGAGTCGTGGAGGCTGGATGTCTCAATCTCATTTTCAACCGTCCAGCTTGCCGAGTTGACCCGCGGCGCGACCTCACTGCCGGCCGGACGCTCGAAGCGGTCGCCGAGGAAGTGCTCGTAGGACATGCCGAGTTCCGTGCCTCGGGAGCCAGCCCCCAGCGTGGGCACACCACGGTCTCCGTCAACGGGCTGGTCATCGTCGGAGTAGGTCAGTCCGCCTGAGATTTCGACGAGCGTGTTACCCGACCCGTCCGAAACGGTCACATCGCCGGTCGGCGCATCGGACAGCCAGACCGCGTCAACATCCGAGAAGGACTCTGCTCCCGTGACCGCTGTCGTACCGTTGAGTGTGATTGTGTCGGTCGTGCTTGCATCCTCGGACTCAACTGTCACGTCCATGCTATCAGCGTCATCCGACGAGACGACATCCAGCGTCGTGCCACCGTCCGGTGGCTGGTCGATCTTGTACGACCGCACGCGCCGGGGCTGCATGTCCACCTCCATCAGGATTGGCTGCTCGGACGAGGGGTCCAGTGTCGGCTCAACCGACTCGACCGCCGCGCCACGGATGACCGTGTACTCGCGGACGCCGGTGCCGTTGGTACCGCCGGGATACTCGCGACGGCCGACAATCAGTAGCGTCGCGTGGAGTTGGTTCTCGTCGGTTCGGACTGCGCCGTACCCACTCGGGTCCTGTGGGTCGCCCGAACTATCGACAGGAAAGCGTTGCAAATCGTATGCGACGCTGCTGCTGGGGTCTTCCGTCCCACGGTTGTGGTCCAGCGGGTCGACGTCGGCAACAACATTCTGCGCGCCGTAACTGGCTCCGACCTCCGCCTCGAACGACCGGAGTGCGTCGCTGAACAACCGAAAGTCGGGGTCAGTCGGTTTCTCGCCGGGCCTGGGTTCAGGAACCCACTCGTAGCGACCCGGGAGTATCCCACTCTCTGGTGACGATTCTTGCGTATCGCTAAGGTTCGTGCTCATGAGTATCGTATGTCAGTCATCCGTGCCCTGTCTGGGTCTCGGCCGGGCTGCGTCATCGGGTCGGTTTCAGCTGCGCGACCAGTGGTAGGTCACAACGCACTGCGCGATGTAGACCGTCGGCTCGGCGTCGTAGTCGTTTGGGGCGTCGGACCCGCGCTGGCTGCCAAGCGGTGAGATGTCCGTTGACTCGCTGGTCGCGTTGGCGAGTGCCGCCGCCTCAACCTCGGCGATGAGCGTCTCAACGAGGTCGTCCGCGTCGACGGCGGTGTACCGGCCCGAGTTGCCAGTGTAGCCGCCCGCCTCCCGGGCCTCGGCGCGGGCGGTGACGATGAGCTGGCCGTTGCGGTCCTGGCCCGGCGAGCCGTCAGCGCTGATGTAATTGTACGTCGTGCCGCCCGGGGAAGTCTCCGTCGAGAACTGGACCGTCAGATGCGGATAGACCGTCCCGACGTCGTCCAGCGACTTACCGACGGGGATAAAGTCGTCCTCCCCTGGCGTCGCTTGCACGTCGTAGCCGACGACGCGCGACGGGTCCCAGTTTGGGAGGAGCGCTTCGTCAATGAACAACTGCGGCGGGTCGTCGGGCAGGCGTTCAGGCATGTGTTAGGCCTCCATGCAGTCCAATCGTTCGCGGCCGTCGTTGGCGTCGGTCACGGCTTCGACGGTGTAGACGATACCCGCCCCCACTTCGCGGACTTGGACGGCCGCCTCGCCGGACTCGCCGTAGTCCGTCCACGTCTGGCCGAGGTCATCGCGGACAGCAAACCGCCGGTCAACGTCGGCGTCAGTTCCCGACCGCCCCGTCTCGGCGGTGCTGCTGGGCTCCATCGCTCGCGCCCGATACGTCGCGTCAGGCGAGGCGTTGTCGGGGTCCGGCCGTTCGACCGAGTAGCCGTCTCCCGGAGAGTACGTCTCGCTGGGTTCGTACACTTCGACGTCAGTATTAAACGTCAAGTCCAGCGCCCGGCGGCGGGCCTGTTCGACGCGGTCGTTTGCGTAGCTCATAGTCCGATGGTCTCCGACGCGACGCTCCGGCCGGCTGTTGGCGGCGCGGGACTGTCGCCGTCGAACCCGCTAAACTCGCCTTCGCCGGGCAGTGCGTCAAGCTGGGGCACCGCGAGCACGCTTGCCCGGAGCGTGCCGGTGTCGATAAGTCCCTTCTCGGTGATGATCTCTTTCACCCGCCGCTCCAGCGTCAGCCCGAGTATCTTCACGAGTCGGTCAGCAGAGCCAATCGCGGCGGCGGTGGTGTCCGTGTGGTCGCGGATGAAGCCTGTGAGGTCCTCCTTCGCCTCGGCAAGTGCCGGCCGGAAGTACGGCCGGGGGTCCATCTTGCTGGTCCCGTACTCGAGGTAGATTGAGTAACTGACGGCGGTACCCACGTAGACCGAGCCGGCGTCCGACCAGTCCTCGATCTCGTCGGCAAATTCCTCTTTGAGGTTCGTAATCCCGTTCAGCTCGAACTCGAAGTCATTCATTTGATATCTGGAACCTCAACCGACGCGCTCGGGAGGTCACTTGTCGCCAGCCGCCCGGTTGGGTCCAGCGTCTGCGCGAGTTGGCCGTAGGTGCTGCCGTCCAGACCGCGGCCGATATCGCCCTCCCAGGAGATGCCGTCCGCCGAGGAGAGTTGCCGCTCGGGGCCGGTCGCGACGAGGTGTGCCGCCAGGTGTGTGACGACATCGTCGCGGGCCTCTGGGGATACGCTCTCACCCTCAGTACGGCGGTCGTACAGCCGCCCCGCGGCGTTGATGAACGGCTGCAATTGTTCGGGCGACAGCTTGGTCGTGCCGAGCACGTCGTCGATGTCTGTTGTATCGACTGTCATAGTACTGAAAGAGTGTAGCGGTTACTCGCGGGCGGCGTCGATTGCTTTGAGAGCGGTGCTGCGAGGATCATCGCGTGACCGCTCAGCCCAGGCGACAACGTCCCGAAGTTCGTCGCCCTCGATTGCTTCGACATCGTGCGGATGTGATTCAGCAATCCGCTCGGCGACCGCCTCGGGGAGTATCTCGCCAGGGGCAATGACCCGGTCGCTGGCGTGGTCGCGGTAGGCGTGCGCGCCAGCATCGTTAGACTCCGTCGTAGTCGACGACACCGAGAATATCCGAGTAGGTGCTGCGGAAGAACGGCACGCGGCTCGACAGTGCTTTGTAGCGGGTCGCCATCGGCGACGGCTCCCAGCTCATGTTCGTCGGATCCTGTGCGTTGACGACCGACATGACACGCGGGTCACGCACGACCATGGCGACCTCATCGTCGGCGATGAACGGCGTCTCCCGCAGGGTGACGTAGGGATGGTCCTGCTGAAGCCGCTGGCGGACGCTCATGTTGCCGTCGCCGCGGGGGTCGGCTTTGTCGAGGACCGAGTTGTGCGTTTGGTTGTAGTAGAGGAACACGCCCCGCGAGCGCGGCATGAGGTTCTTGTCGTCGTTCGCGCCGACGGTTTCGAGGTCCGACACCATTTTCTCGATGGTGTTCTGGACGGCCGTGAGGTTGGCTTCCGTCCAGTTGTTCGGCGCAGAGCCAGTAATCCGGGCGTCGGTGTTGAGGAAGCCGTCGACGGAGAACCGGCCTCCCTGCGGACCTTCGACCGTCAGTCCCCAGCCGTTCAGCGCGAGGTCGTCTTCCTTTTCGCGGAGGGCGCGGCCGGCCTGACGGGCAAGACGGGCTTCTTTGTCCTGGCCCATGTTGGCGCTCTGCTGCTGGTCGCGAGCATCGATCTCGTAGTCGACATGGACGATTGGCTGGGCGACCCCGACCGGCACGTTTGCCGTGTCAAGGGTGTTACCCTTAGCCTGCCCGTCCATCGAAATCTCGGCCTCGCCGACCTCCGACTCGGCCTGCTCGGTGTAGATCGTGGTGGCGAGCGACGAGCCGACCTCGTCGATGCCCATCGCGTCGTCGAGGACACCGACTTCGAGATTGACCTCCTCGATGATTTCGTCGCTGCGGTCGACGTACTCGTCGTAGTCGAACAGCTGTGCGTTGCCCCGCACCGACTGGTTGTTGTTCGGCCGGACACCGAGGTAGCCGGCCATGAACGCGCCGTCCAGCGTCTTCCAGAAGTCGGCGTCGTACGCGGAGTTCGCGCGAATCTGCCGGCGGGCCGCCGCGCGCTCGTCGGCGGTGTTCGCAAAGAGCGCCTGCCGATGCAGGGCGGTCGGGGGGGTGATACTACCGGGCTGCTCGATGTCAGGGGAAAGTCCGTTCGTACTCATGTTTAGAGAACCTCCACGTCGATCCGCGTACGCTCACCGCCTGCTGCTCCGGAGTTGTCGACCGCCTCGGCGGCGACCGCCACGCCAGCGCCGGCCGTCGACGTGGCTTTCAGCGACCCGTCGTCGTTGCTTCCGAGCGTGTCGCCTGCCGAAACATCGGCGTTGCTCGCTGTGGTGAGGTCGCCCCCGGCGGCCAGGAGCGCCCCCTTGACGGTGTCGCCGCTGCGGAACACGCGCACCTCGACGAGTGTCCCGCTGGCGATGGTCTGGTCGACCGGGTCGGTCGTGGTGCCGTCCCGCTGGGGCGGCGTGCTCGGGACCTGCGCGAACTGCGCCTGCGGGCCGAGCGTGTCGACCTCAGAGACACTGTCGTAAATCGCCTCGCCCGCGGCGTTCGTGCCTGTCTGGACGAGCAGCTCGCCGGGCGTGAGGTCGCTGCCGGCCTCGCCCTCTTTGTAGATTGGTTCGCCGTAGCTCGTGCCTTCGATGGTGGCGGTCGGGTCGCTCATCAGAGATCACCTCCAATCGTGCCGTCGGGGTACTCGTCAGCGCTGCTGCCGCCGCTCGTATCGGGCTGGGCGTTCGCCGTCGCGCCCGCACCAGGGACTGTCGCCGCCGCCCCGGTCGGCTTGAGGTCGCGGAGAACCTCAATCGGTGCCTCCAGCAGCGTCTCCCGATCATCGCTGTCGTAGTCCGCCGAGTTGGCGATGATCTCGCTGACGATCGCTTCTTTCTGTTCGTCTTCGCGGTTCGCCTCGATGCGCTCGACGGCCTCGTCCACCAACTCCCCGCGGGCGTTGGCAGAGAGGTCGTCGAGTTCGATTTTGCCGTCGTCGGTGTCAGAGTTGTTGCTCATGTCTGTGTCAGTGTCGTTGTTGTCGCTGATGCCTGTGTTTCCGACCGCTTCGCCGCGCGGTCGAGTGAAGTCAACCACTTCGTCGCCTGTCGCCTGTCGTAGATCAGCCATCGAACCGTATTCAGACACATGCGGGTGGTCGAGTTCGTCGGGGTACGCCTCTGTGTGCCATTCCACATAGACGCCCGATTTGGGGAACTTAGCACCCACACCAAGCACATCGCTGTCATAACGGTCGGCTTCTTCTTGCGGCGCGACAAGTCGGAAGTAGCGGAATTTGGCTGACCAACTGTCGTCGCCAACCGCGTTGGCGGTGGCAGCCATGATGTCGCTGTGGATCGCCTGCAGGCCCTCGTTGCACCGTGCGTCAAGGGCGGCACGGGTCAGCGGGCTGTTCGCAGTGATCTCGTCGATCAGCTCCTCGCGGGCAACGTCGGGATCGCCGCCGTCGTCAGCCGCATTCGCTGCCGCCGGGGGGTCCTCGGGCTGTTCGCCGTCATCGGCCCCCCAGACGGCCTCGCGGATGGTCTCGATGGCCGCTGCCACCGAGTTGCCAGCCATGTCACCGTCAAGCTTCTCAACCAGAGCCTCGTGTGACGGCGCGGGCATGAAGACCGTCTCACTATCCGACTCGTGGGTGTGGATGATCTCGTCGCCAGCGCCGTCGAAGCCCATTTCTTGAGCTTTTTCAACGGCTTCGCCGGGGTTGTCGAAGCGGTACTCGTCGGGAACCTCCATGTTCGCCGACATCGCCCCGTCGGGCGCATCATCCCACGCGCCGATGATCTCGGACGCGCTTTTGACCACGACGCCCTCGTCGTAGCCCGCCTCTGGGCCGACGTAGTCGTCGAGTTTGTAGGCCGGTTCGTCTTCGGTCGCCTCGCGGGTCACGTCAGCCCCCTCAGCGGAGACCGTTGCGCCCGGTTCAACGACGACCTCGGCGACGCGCCCCGTGCCGGGGGAGTCGCTCGTTGACCAGCGGACGAGATCGCCTGCGGAAAACTGTGCTTCGGCGGCTGCGTCCATGTCCTTATCGTCGTACTTGTTTGCGGTCATCGGCACACGGACATCGGCGTTGGCGGCCAGCTGCGGGTTGATGCCACAACCGTCCTCGATCGAACACACACCCGTTTTGTTCGGGAGCAACGCGATCGAGTCGGGGCGGGTGATCCGCTCGACGTTACTCCGATGCTCGCCGTCGTAGACGCCTGGCGACAGTGGCTCGGCGGCGTACTGGCTGGAGACATCGATCTGCTCGCCGTTTTCGAGGGCGCGGCGGATGTCGCTGGCCTCGCCGTCGACCTCGTCCAGCCGGTATTTTTTGACGCGGATGTTCCCGCGGACGTGCGTGCCGTCGTAGTAGGTCTCCTCGCCAACGCCGAGATGCGTTTCGGGCTGGCGGTTGGCCGCGACGGGCTGGCCGCGGTCGTCGCGGGGGTGGTTGAGGGTCGCCGGGACACCGTCCCACTCGCCGGCCGTCTCGCGGACAGACTGCTCGGGGACGTATCCCCCGGCGAGTTCCATCGGGCGGACGATCGGGACGTCCTCAATGATGTAGGCGTCCTCGGTTTCGCGGACCTGCGTCGGCCCGACGCTATTCGCCACCGGATAGAAGGTCTGTTGTGTCATGGTTACGTACTCAGAATCGTGATCGGGCGGCCGCCCGCGCTGTCGGGAATCCGCTCGTCAAGCGGCGGTAACTCGTCACTCGACAGACCGATCTCCGGCATCGGTGAGCACCGCCCGTTCGGATGCGCTGGAATACCGATCCGTCGCGGCTGGCCGCCCCACGAGACCGTCACGCTTTGAAACTCAGTGAGCGTGAACGGGACGCCGTCGAGCGCCCGACAGAACGCACACACTGAGGCGTCCTTCGCCGTCAGCCGCGAGGTGTGTGTCACGACGTCCGCGCCGTAGTCCTCATACGCCGCGAGCGCCCCGTCGGCGTGGGAGTTCATGATCTCCGTGCGGGCGATCGTCGCCGCTCGCGAGCGTTCGAGACTCGTCAGTTCCTCGGTGAGCGTCCGGGCGACGTCGCGGGGGTTTGTGCCCTCGGCGAGCGCCGTCGTCAGTCGCTCCCGAAGCTGTTGGGCGGCCGCCTCGGCGAAGCCCTGGAGGTTTTCGAACGCTCGACCGTACAACTCGGCGAGTTGTCGCTGGGCGATCGGCCGCCGGAGCACATCCTCCACGTCCGACGGCGTGAGACTCGCACCGGTCTGGAGGAGTCGCCCCTCGCCGTTCGAGACCCCGACCTGGTACGCCTCGCGGATGTACTCGGCGAGCCAAAACTCGCCGTTGCGGGCCTGTGGCTCGCCCGCCGCCTCGCCGACGACAGCCTCGCGGAGCCACGACCGGAGGTCCCGCAGGAACGCCTGCACGCGGCCCTCGCGCGTCGGGAAGTCGTATGCCTCCGCGGCCTCGACGTCGTCCGGCGCGTTCGCCCGGAGTTCGAGGGCGTCATGCTCGTAGCCGACCGTTCGGCGGATCGCCCCGCGGACACGGCGGAGCCGACGCTGAAAGTCACGGAGCGCCGCCTTCTGGAGTTGATGTGTATTGCTTGGATCGCGACCTTTCGTCAGCGTGACGCCACTGTGGCCGACCTCCTCGTTGGCGCTGTGGCTCATGGTGTGTTATGATCTAAACGTGTTTGATACAGCAGCGTCAGTCGTCTACCACGGGAGCGAGTAGGTGGTTGTCGCTGTACTCGTTTGCAACACCTTCTGCCCGGTTATGGCACGGCGGGCACAACGGCATTAGATTGTAATCTTCGTTAGTGCCGCCAGCTACCACAGGCACAATATGATGTACTTCCAACCTGTCCGGTTCATCGCCACAGAGAGAACATCTATCCACCGACTCGCGCACCTGCCCCGATTTAGCGCGCCACTGCATACCGGAGAGTGCATTACGCACCCAAGATACGGGATTTCTTCGGTAGCCGTGTTTAAAATTCGGGTTCTTCGCCCCGAGCTTCATCTCTGAGAGGCCCTGTGATAAACAATCTTCACTGCAGTAGACATTCTCCCGCACTTCTGACGGCCGGCGTTCCACTACTGCCCCACACACGTCGCATTTGACTTCTGTTCTGCGCGTTAATTTTTCCCGGCGTTTTTTCGACCACTGCTCGCTTTCGCGTCGGTGCTCGTTTGAACACTCTACGGAACAGAATCTCCCTTCATGACACGCCGGCCTATAGAACACGCTCCCACAGTTCTCACATTCTTTTTCAGACCCGGTCTTACCCCCGGTGTGTTTGCACTCTGGCGAACAGTAGGCTGTTCCGTTGACTTTTGAGTCATACCGTTCAAACTCGTTGCCGCAAACAGAACACTCGTACGTAGATTTGTGCGAATCGGGGCCGCAGTCAGTCATGCCGTGATGGACGGAGACATTTTCAAACCGGCGGCCGCAGTCGGAACAGCGTTCGGTGCTTTGATATTCGTCTAATGTTGATTGTGTCATGGGTGCTTACTCACCCGCTCTGCCCGTGTCCCATCACGGGCTTTTGCGTGATTATCAATACGACCTGTAGACACCTTTTTCTTTCGTTAATCACCCGGCAGGATGCTGTCCCCGCGCCAATAGGGGTTTCCGATCACGTAGTCCATGAACGACGCACAGAAACGATCGGGACTCGCCACCTCGCCGGACATCTCCCGAACACAACCGTCGAACGACTTGAACTCTGCAAAGGCTTTCAGGGCGATGATCCGATTCGGCGTCGAGGACTGTCGCCACGACGGCGGCGGCGAGAAGTCGCTGTTCGACGTCGGCGAGAGCGCGTTCAACAGCCGTCCAAAGGCGTTGGCCGTTTCTTCTTCCTCGCTCATCGCGCCCGTCGCGTCGACGTCCGTCTCGATCGTCGTGCTGTGGATGTCCGACGCCGAGTAGGTTTCGTAGCCGACGCGGCCGTCCTCAACGACCACGACGTAGGTCGGCGAGGAGTCACTCGCCTCAATCGTCTCCTCGTCAGTTTCGACCGTCTCGGTGAGGACATCGGCCACGACGCCGACGCCCTGCGGGGTCGAAACCTCGTCGCCCTCCGCGTAGCGGGTGGCGTTCGCCGAAACGTCGTCGTAGGGGGGCTCCTCGCCCCGCTGTTCGGCGAGGTCGTTCGCTTTCTGTTTGAACCAGCCGTCGTAAAAGAGCCACCGACCGACGCCCGCGTTGCCGCAGTCGGACCACTCGGCTTCGCCCCACTCGCCGATCGGTTTGTCCGTCGAGAGGTCTTCGGCGTGGCTGTTGAGATACGCCGGGACGGGTGTCCCGTTCTCGCGGGTGAGGAAATCGGCGACGGTGAGGTCGTTGTTCGCGCCCTGTTCGGCGCGTTGGGTGCCGCGGCCGGTGCCGCAGTCGTCCGGTATCCAGCCCTTTTCGTCGGCTTCGAGGGCGAGTTCGCCCGCCCGCTGGATACGCTCAGGGAGATCAACCGGCTCGTCGAGCGCCGGTTCGGCGTTGTGCGTGACCGGCTCACCACCCGTCGTCGGAGTGTCGACCGCGAGCGCCTCCTCGAAGGTCTCCCGAACCGCCGGGTCGGACTCGTCGACCGACAAGTTCGCTTCGAGTCCGTCGACGCCGGTCTCGGGGAGCGCCTCGGTTCCATCTTTCAGATACTCCATCGCCGTATCGCCGGCAAGCCCAGGTACCGCCGAAATGACCTGTGCCCGCTTCGACTCGATGTCGGCGCGGTCCTGTTCGGACAGTTGGATGAGGTCGGGCCACTCGACGTGGTACTCGCCGGCGGCCGGCGCGGGGAGGATGCCGATGTCTTGGAACTGCTTCAACAGTGGTCGGGCGATGTGTGGCGTCCCGTACTGCGTGCGGCGCTCGGCGATGGTCCCGAAGTAGCTGCGCTCATCAGCGTCTGCGCCCGACACCTCGCCGCTCTCGTTGCCGCGAAACTCCTTTTTCGGGATGCCGGTCTGGCCGGCAATCGCATCGAGGTTGTTCTCAACGATGCCGCTCGGGTCCTGAATGTCGCCACCCAGCCGATTCACTTCTATCCCCTGTGTGCGGATGTACCGCTGCAAGTCCTGTTCGTAGCGTTGCAGCTCGTCCTGCAGGTCGTCCATCCCGCCCGACAGGTCAACCTCCGTCGGGTCGGCGTTGAGGTGCAGGCCGTAGTCAGCCGCCCGGTAGCCCGCCTCGGCAGCCGCGCCGAGAATCTTCTCGATATCGAGGATGTTGTTCAGCACGGGCTCGGCCCGTGGTCGAGTGAGTGTTTCGTCGTCAAGCGGCCGCGTCGCCGGGATGTCAACCACGCGGGAGTGATGCACGCGGATCGTCCCGTGGCTGTCGTCCTCGGTCTCACTGTCGATGTCTTCGCCAAGGTCAACGGTGTACTCGACCGGCAAGTCCCAGCGTTCGGTTCCAGGGTCGCCGTAGTCGATGTCTTCAATCTGTGCCCCGAGGACAGGCTTCAGCCCGTTCAGGTCGCCGACGCCCGAAAAGCCCCGTTCGGTCGCGTCCTGCGCCCACGCCTCAAGCCCGTCGTCGGCCACATCGGTGAACCCGAGTAGGAGCAGGCCGTGTTGACCGATGCCGGCCGCGCGGTCGGCGCGCTCGCAGTAACTCCAGATGTCGTGGTTCGTCGCCAGCTTCTGCACGCCCCGCTCGAAGTCAGTCGGCTCCTCGGTGTCGGCGGCGTCGATCACTGCCGGGTCGTCGCGCCACGTCGCAAACGCCGGTTTTTCGATGACGATCCGGGCGTAAGCGTTTCGCAGGTACAGCGCGAGCCAGTTGTCCTCGTCCCAGCCGTCCAGATCACTCCGGGGCCAGCCGAACACCTCGTAGTGGTTGCGCTGGTTGTCGTCATCGTTGAACCCGGTCTGCCCGAGTTCGGTTGCGATCCCGAGTCGGACGCCCGACGCGAAGGCTTCGTTCGCGCGGAGGTCGCTATCGAGCTCGATGTCGGCGTCACTACCCCCGGCGTCGTCGGCTGTGTTGTCGTTGGTGTCGGGCATGGCTTAGAAGCTGAATGTCGGCGACGCGCGTTGGTCGTCGGTCGTGTCGGCCCGCTCGCGCCACACTCCCATGAGCGTCGCATCGAGGTGGTCAGGCGAGCGACCGAGGCGCTGTTTCACGTCCTCCTTGCGTGCCGTCGCCCGCAGGACATCAGCCCCGTTGTCGCCACGGGAGCCGATATGCCGCTCCTGGTAGGTGACGGTTCGCGCGGCGATCTTCGCCTGTTCGTACAGGTCGCTATTCGAGATGGTGCCGCCGGCCTCAAGCCACTCACCGAACAAAGCCAGTGACTCGATCCAGCAGTCCTCGTAAGTCGTCTCTTGGGCCGCGACCGACTGATTCTTGAACCGATGGACCGAGCCGAAGCGGTCGTGTAGCCCGTCGGCCAGCCCGGAGCCCTCGCCAACGGCGTCGACGGCGATGTCAGGCGTCGGCCACCCCCGGATCAGGTCGGCGAGGTCCTGCTCTTGCTGGACGTGGTCGGTGCCGGTCTGCTCGTACTCGATCACGGCAACATCGTTGTGGATGCCCGACGCGACCGTGTCGTCCCCACTCCGGGCGACGTCGATCCCGAGCGAACTGGGCGTCTGTCGCCGTGGTGTCGCGGCCGGGTCGTAGGCCGCTTCGACCAGTTCGGGATTGAGCGGGCGGTGGACCGAGGCATCGCCCGGCGGAGTGACGCCCGCGCGTCGGCGGTACCAGCGCTCGTCGAGGTCGTCGCGGAACTCCGGATGGTCTGGATCGGACCACTGCCGAGCCTGCTTGATGCCGGGCCACGGCTCCGTGTGATAGTCCTGCCAGTCCTCACGGAGCGCCGACACTGTCGCCATCCCGTCGATCCGATCGCCCTCAAGCTCGCCGGTCTCGACGAGCACGTTGTAGGAGTCGAACGAGGAGACGCGAACGACGTGCCACGGCGACCGCTCGGACGTGATCTCCGCGAAGACGTTCGCCTCATCCTCGGGTGGGTTGCCCACCGCGAGCATCCGGCCCTTGTCATAGTCGGTGACCAGCGAGCGCATCGCGTCCACCGTCTCCGCGGTGACATCGGCCTTATCAGCCTCCTCGATGATGGCGAGCGTGTAGCCCTCGTGAGCGCCTTCGAGTTCGCCGGCGTCGCTCGGCGTGGCAGCCTCGAAGTAGTGCTCGGGGTCTTGGTAATCGATGCGCGGCGGCTGTTGTTTGAACTCGCCCGGGAGCCCGACGCCGCCGATCGCCTGATCGTGGAGCTTGTTGATCGGGCGACACAGCGTCCGGTAGAGCTTCTTCCCAGTCCCGGACGTTCCGAAGGAGATCGCGGGGTACCGAACCGTCTGCCACGCCAGCACGATTGCGGCCGTAATGTATGTCTTTCCGGTGCCGTTTGCACCGATCACCGCAGTGCGTTCGTTCTCGACAACCGACCGGCAGATCTCCCGCTGCTTCGGCCCGAGGGTAAGGTCGAGGTACGCCTCGATCGCGTCCTCAAGCCACGTCTCGTCGCCGGCGTCGGCACGCTCCGCGAAGTGTGACGGCGGCGGGACGCGGACGGTGTCAGTACCGTCAGGCGAAGTGGTCTGTGTGCTCATTGAGTGATCGCGCCGAGGATGCGTTGAGCGCGGGCCGACGGTTCGTAGCCCGTGATGAAGGCTCGGCGGCGGGCGGTCCGCCACGGGATCTGCTCACCGTCGGATGGGTCCGAGAGCGATAGATCGATCCACCGCGTGTCGTCGCTCAGGAACCAGTGCGTCCCCTCGTAGTCGTCATCAACATCAGCCCACGACAAGCAGTGGATATCGAGCCCACTGTCTGTGCCACCCTTCGCGTGAAAGTATGCTTCCGAGAGTGGGTAACACGCGCTTTGCAGCGTGGCACCGCCGTCTTGGTACCGATCGTAGACGAGGTCTGGCGTGGTGCGAACGTACTCCCGGATCCGTTCGGCCGTCTCGTCGGGGGCGACGACAACGTCCATCGTCTCAGTCGTCATAGTAGTCGGTGAGATCGTCCCACATTTCCGCGGTGACGTTGACCTCGACGTCGGTGCCGTTGTCAGCCGGGCCGAGTAGGTCGTTGTCTTTCAGCCACCGCCGGACGAAGCCTTCGAGCTTTTTCTCCGCCTTGAGGACGGCCGATTGGACGTACTCGTAGTACTCCTCGCCCTGTGCCGTCCGCTTCTCGGAGCGGTCGATCAGCGGGTGCCCGGAGTCGAGTCCAGCTGGCCGTGTCGCCTCCCAGTCGTCGGCTTTCAGCAGCTTGTGGATCGAGACGGCGACCTTGAACAGCATCGCCTCGTCGCCACGGTTCGGCTCGCCGTTCCGGCTCCCGAACCGTTCGTGGTAGTCGGCGTAGATGGCGTCGATCAACTCTTGGGCGACCTCGCTGCGACGCTGGTAGTACGTGTTCTCCTCGGAGTAGAGTTCGTGCGTCGCGGCGTTGTCGTTACCTTTGGGGGCACCGGCACCTTCTCGAGCACCACCGGTGGATGTCCCACCGTGGTTCCGGCAGTACCCTTCACCGACGTGGTCAGTGCCCCAGCCCGCGGGCAGTCCACACGGCTCGTCTTTCCCGGAGCCGGTCCACCCGCAGATGTTGTCGGTCATAGGTTGATTGTCTCGAAGATGCCGTTCATCGTGCCCTTCACCGTCGCGTCATCCGATTTTGCGGTAGTCTCCTCGTCGCGCGCCTGCGGCGAGGGGTCGCCGTCCTGTGAGGGCGCGAGCCGGGCGACTGCGTCGCGGAGCCGCGCCGTCAGGGATGTGTCATCACTCATATTAGTCCTCGCCGTAGGCTTCGAGCCCCTGCTGGGCGTCGTCGCCGCGGACGGTCGCAGGGTCGCCGGACGTCCGGCCGGCGTATCGGTCCGCCGCCAGTGCCAGCGCGTCCGGGTGGACGGTCGTCTCCTCGACGGGGTGCGGGAGGTCCGAAAGGGTAAGGCCGTCACTCATGCAAAATCACCTCGTAGGTCGGACTGTCCGACTCATCCGGCGGTTGCCATACGGAAACTTGGACTCGCATCGGTATCTGTGTGTACTGAAAAACCGCGGATGGTTGCCAGCCGTTACTGGTTGCCGCCCTTCTCATCCTCCTGCGCTCGGTCGACCGTCTCGATGGTATTCACGTTCGACACCGTCGAGAGCGCCCGAGACTCCTGGAAGTACCCAGCGATGAGCGAGCCGAGCCCAGCAAGGGTAATCGCTACGATACCGCCAATCCCTGCAAGTACGATGGGGTCAACCACATCGCCCGCCGTGACGCCTGTCTGTGCCAGTGTTCCAATCATAAGTTTCACCTCCTATCTTCGGGCCGGCCCCTACTCGGTTTTATGCCTCTCGACCCAGCAGTGAGTCTTATAGGCGCGCGACCGCGTGGCTCAGTCGTCGCTGTCGGCGGACTGGACCTCTTTGTAGGCTTGGATCAGCGCGAGGTAGTCGGTGAATTCGAGTCCGTTGTACCCACCAAGAACGAACAACGCGAGTGACCCCAGCAGTGTCGCATCCCCGCCCTGCGAGACCGCATACAGGCTGATTGTTAGGATGCCGACGTTGACGACGATAGACCGGAGAAGTTTGAGGGTTTTGAGCATCCGAAGGTCACCGTCGTCTCGCAACGTCCTGCCATACTCGTCGCACACGCGGTCGTTGACATACCAGGGCCGAGAGGTGTCGTAACTCATGGGACATCAATCACACAAGGCCACGCGAGCGGAGTCGAACTGCTCCAGGCTCCTTGGGGATGGCCTGTCGCCGGAGCGCGGCAGGGGTGGCCGACCGCTCTCGAACGGCCGGCCAAGGGGACTGGATGTCGAGACAGGGTGCGCTGTCGCGCCGCTACGCGGCGCGAGCTTAGTCCGAGAACATCGGAGTCGCTCCTGACGCCTCCGCGGTCACGTCACCTGTGACGATGTCGTGAATGTCCTGCAGACTGGCGTTAGACTGCTCGGCGTCAGCGGCCTCATACGAAACCCACGTCATCGTGATCTCGTCGACGTGCCCGTCAGCGACTGTCACCTCGACATCCCAGCCACCGATTTCCGCGGCATGGCCTTTTCGCTTGCCGTAGGTGGTGAGGTCCTTCCAACAGCCCGTGTACCACGCCTCGACCCCCTCCGCCGCGGCGGAGAGTCGCCCGTGCAAATGTGCGATGCCCGACATCGACGGGCGGATGTCCGTTGGTTGCTCGCGATAGAGCGTCTGTGCCCGATAGCCGAGCGTGTACGGCTGGCCGCCCGAGGGATGGATGAGCTCCAAGTCGACGTTGTGGCCCGCGTCGAACACCAAGCGGGCCATTGAGTCACCCAGCCAGTGCAGATCATCACGCCGGCGTGCGAGACGCTGACTCCACCGGACACCCGACCGTCGCCAGAGTTTGCGGTCGTGATTGCCGCTGATGAACAGCGTCTCGATGCCATCCCGTTGCGGGTAGTGCTCGGCGACGTACTCGGTAAGCCGGTCCCAACCAGTTGCCTCTGCGTGCACCTCGTTGATCTGGTTCGGGTGGACCTCCCACCCGTCACCGATGTCGCCGCCGTGCAGGACCAGCTCGACACCGCGACGCTCCAGTCGGTCATAGAAGTCGTGCAGATCCGTGAGATGACAGGCCGTGCTCCCGAGATGAGTGTCCGAGATCAGGCCGAAGCGGTACGTGCCAGCGCCGTCACCGATCTGATAGCGCTTGTCCCGCTCGTCGGGGATGTAGTACCGTCGCGTGCCGTGTTTATCGAGTGTGTCGAACTCGATACACCAGCCCGCCTCCGACATCCGGTTGAGAACGGATTTGGCCTTGTCGCGGCCGAACCCGTATCGACGCTCTATCTCGCTGTACGTGAGTCCATTCTCCCGAAGCGCCGAGATGAACGCATCCGGCAGCTCCGTTGCGTCTGGACCGCCCGTGTCGGGGTCCGTGACCGCCGGCAGGTCGTCCGTCTCGTCGGACTCCTCGTCAGTGTCAGTGTCCTCGGATTCAGCGTCGGCTGACTGTCCATCAACAATACGCTCGCAATCTGCCTCGGAGAGCGTCCAGTAGTAAGTGCCGTCGTCTTGCTCATACGGGATGTCGAACCCGCGAGCGCGAAGACGCTCGCGACGGCCCTCCAGTGTCGGAACCGGGATGTCGAGTTGGTCTACGAGATCGGCCTTCGGCACACGGCCGTCCGCGAGTGCGGCAATGAGTTCTCGTTGTGCTGGTGCATCAGACAGGTCGACTGTGGTGTCGCTCATTCTTGTTCAAGACGGACGGCGTCGGCCAGCGCGGCTTGGACATCGATATCGGTGTCCTGTACGGGCACCGCCTGCTCGGTGACCGCGTCGACGAGCTCGTGGCGGTCGATGTCGACATCGTGTTTGCCCTCAGCGCGGAGCGCCTCAACGGCGAGCGCGAGGTAGTGGGCCGTCTCGAAGGGGGCCCGCTCCCGAATCGCCGGCTCTTCGTGGCGGTGGTCGGTGTTGCCGCAGGCGCACGTCGTCCCCGTCGCGACGCGGTCGTCGGTCAGCATCGCTGGGTCGTCTGTGGTGTCGAGGGAGATCTCCCCCGCCTCCGCGTGTTCGGTCCGGTGCTGGATGCCGACCCACACGTCCGATGCGGCCGTCCAGTCTTGGTGACTCGACGGTTTGACGACGAGTGACTGGTCTCCCGCTTCGATCTCCTTGAGTTGCCGGCCGCAGGTCGCGCAGAACCGATGGTCCTGTTTGAGCTCCCGGAGCACCTCGCCGGCGCGTTTCTGGCGACGGTGCTGTCGGTGGCAGACGATGCTGCAGAATGACCCTGCGACCGATGTCGACGGTCGTCGGGGGCTGCCACAGTATGCACACTCGTAGGTCTCCTCGGACGGGGTGGGTGTTGTCGTACTCATGGCTAAAGACGCGCCAACGCTGTGAACGTCGGGAGCAGCTGATAACCGTACCGTGCCTCTATCTATACTGGTGCGGCGAGTTACAAAAGTGGCCCAGATAGCGTAGATTCTATCTGGTAAGTTCCAGTTGACGTTCACGGGCGTCGCCACTGCGCCATGAGTACGTGGCGAGACCTGCATCGGTCAGTTCCTCGGCAGCTTCGCGGATAGTCCGTGGATGTCGGCCCGTGCGCTCGACGAGTGTCGAGATCGTGAGTGCAGTACTGTCGCTCCACCGGAGGTGGTCAAGAACGTGTGCCGCCGTCGGTGAGAGGTTAGATTTCGTGGTCATTTGTCCTCGTGTGAGTGGACTGGTTCCTCATCGCTGGCCTCCGCGAGTGCCGTGTTGAGTCGACCGAGCACGTCCTCGTCGACGGCAGCACCCTCCGCGACCGTCGCAGCGGCCGCCCGCAGACGCGTCTCTTCACAGAGTGCCAGCCACTCGATGTCGTCGTACTCGACTTGGATGAGCTGTTGCCCCGCCAAGCTGTCTGCGCGCTGGAGGTCTCGCAGGCACTCGTCGATGCGCTCGTCGCCGAGTGTCTGCCGGAGTGTTTCGTTACCCGTGATGTTGCCGCGGGCGACCATCGGCGGCCGGCCCATGCCGGGGTTGGTCTGCTCGCGAACCGTGTCGAGGACGGCCCGATGGTCACGCCCCATCGGCCACCTCCTCATCAACGGCGACGGCTTCGATATTGTCATCGAACGCAGCGGCGTACCGGGCGATAGCGGCGGCATCTGTCTCGCCCCGTCCGTGCGTGTCGCTCTCGCCGCAGAGTTCCGTGGCGAGGCGGGCGTCGCCACCACCATCGACCTCCTCGAATGTGTAGCGTTTCCGGTCGGTCATGTCGACCTCTCCGCGACGAGTGGTGTGCGTACGATACGTCCAGATTGTCTCTCTCGTGCCATAGATTCGTGGAGTTGCTGTGAACCGGTTCACCACAGCGATTTGCGCTGTGAACATCGCTGCCATCTGGCGATGACGGCGATTGAGCGGGTTCACTCGGCAGTAACGAAACGCACTATACAACCGCTACTGCAACCTAAGTTTAGTCTAATACAACGGTGGTGGAACTCCCAGGTCGTATTCCATCAGTTCTTACCCCCGGTGTCGGTGTTTCTTGTGATGAAGTGGTTCACAGGACACCCGGCCGTGTGAACTCCTTCAAAGTCGATGCCGATGCGTTTCCCGACCTTCGATGTGTCTCGCTCGAGGCTGCCGTACTGACTCTCGGCGAGGAACTCTCCGGAGAGTATCCAGTGATACTCCCCTGGGAGATCGTCAACGAGGTTGTACGCGTGACGTCGCGAACAGCCGTAGGCCCCCTTGATTTCCTGTGGGGAAAGTGCCACGACGGCCTGGTCGTGATCGCGCTTGTTGCTGGCATACTCGACGAGGCTGCCGACCTTGTCTTCTTTCGACTGGTTCTCGTCGAGGCGACTCCGGAGCCGCTCGTTCTCTGCCTCGAGTGTGTCGACGCGGCCGGCGAGGTCGTCGGCAGTGTCCTGTGCGTCCTTCGCGCGGTCGATGGCCCGGACGGCAATGGTGTCGAGCCGGTCAACATCGACCTCCAAGTCGTCGACGCGACCCGCCAGACCGACGATGTGCTCGATGAGCTCGTCGCGGCTCATCGCTTCGAGTTCGGCGCGGGTGGTGCTACTCGCCACGGGCACCACCTCCCAGCACTACACTCGCTGGCTGGACGCGCCGGCACGACCGACACTCGATAGTCCCGTCGCCGGCCTGGAGCGCGCCGCCACAGGCCGGACAGCGGACCACACCGTCGGTGCGATGCTCCAGAACGTGTGACATTAGGCATCACCCCCGCTCCCATCGCAGGGGAGATGTCCGACTAGGCCGACACCCTCCGCGCCGCAGTAGGGACAGGTCGCGCCCGTCTGCTCGGTTGTCGCAGGGTCGCGGGTCGGCCAGCAATCCGCCTGCCCGCACAGCCGCCACGACTCGTTGAGTTGGCGAACGCGAACGGTGCGCGCTCGGGTGGCCTTTTTAAGACTCCGACAGTCGGCAGTCAGATGGACGGTCTGGGTCTGGTAGTTCCCCGCGACCAGCACCACGCTCTCGTCGTCGAGGTCGGCCAGCGACTCGGCGTCAGGGTCTGCATCGGGGTCGACGTCGACGGTCTCGATGACGCCCGCCATCAGGCCACCCCCTCCGCCGACGCAGAAGCTATCGCGTCATGTGGTGTATCTACCAGCTCTGGTGAGAACCGACACGCAGCGCTGTCGGGGTGTTTCGACTGGGCATGACAAGTTTTAGTAAAGTGCCCGGGGAGGGTTCTATACCCGACCTTTACATGCCCCGCAGCCGTTCGACTGTCCATATGACCGACAACCCGACACGGGCAATCGAGACGATGCGCGAGCGCCTCGAAGACGGAGAATATGACATCTCCGAAGCCGACCGCGAGATTCTGCTGGAATTGTCCACCCAGATTCGGCTGCTGGGCCCGAGTGAGTACTCCGACCACCGCCACGAGTTCCTCCTCCGGCGAGGCCTGATCATCGCGAAGCGCTGCGGCGGGCTCGCCGAGGCTGTCCAGGAGCGAGACGCTGCCGAGGACGTCGTCGCCTGGATCAACACCGAGCAGACCGGCAGCGCTGAAACGAACAAGGACTACCGCGTCGCGTTCCGGAACATCGCGACCATCGTCACTGATGGCGATGACGTTCCCGAGTGTGCCGACTGGGTTCCCGGCGGCTATCCGGCAAACTACGACCCAGCACCGGACCCGACCGACATGCTGCACTGGGACGACCACATCCAGCCGATGCTCGATTCCTGTCTCAACTCTCGCGACCGGGCCTTGGTTGCGCTCGCATGGGACCTCGGCCCGCGACCGGGAGAGTTGTTCGACCTCACGCCCGGAGACATCACGAGTCACAAGTATGGCCTGCAGGTGACGCTCGACGGGAAACAGGGGCGTCGGTCGCCCGTTTTGGTTCCCTCGGTCCCCTACGTCCGTCGGTGGCTCGACGACCATCCCGGTGGCAGCGACGACCCGCTCTGGTGTCAGCTGACCTCGCCGGCCGGCGTCTCGAACAACCGCATCCGCGACGCGTTGAAAGAGGTTGCTGGCCGCGCCGACATCGACCGTCCGGTGACGCCGAGTAACTTCCGTGACTCGTCGGCGTCGTATCTCGCCAGTCAGGGCGTCTCGCAGGCACACCTCGAGGACCACCACGGCTGGCGGCGCGGATCGACGGTCGCCGGCCGGTACATCGCCGTGTTCAACGACGCGAACGAGCGCGAGATTGCTCGCGCCCACGGCCTCGATGTCGAGGCCGACGAACCGGACCCGGTCGGCCCGGTCGTCTGTCCCCGTTGCGAGCAGAAGACGCCCCGGGAGAAGGATGCCTGTGTCTGGTGCGACCAGGTCCTCTCGCAACGCGCTGCCGAAGAGATCGAGGCCCAACGCGAGACGGCAATCGAGGATATGGCCGACGCCAAGCGGGAGGTCCGCGAAGCCATCGCGAACGTTGAACGGGAACTCGGCGACGACGTCAGCCTCCGCATCGAGTTGATCGACGACTAATTCAGACATCGTATCCCTCCTCCTGGAGTGTCTCCAGGGCGTTCTGGGCATACTCGCTGTACTGTGCGTCCGAGTTTGCGATGGTTTGCAACTCCTCGTGGAGGTCGTAGAGCCTCTCGAGGTTCTCCTGTCGCTTCTGTTCGTGGTCTGCCGTTTCGAGAGCACTCATAGTATCACCAGTCCGATAACTGCCAGTAGCAGGACGGTACTCGCAGCGACGAGCACCGCGCCCTCGATGGTCGGCTGTCGGTCGCGCTCAGTCACGAGGTTAGCACCCCCTCCGTCGCGTCGAGCGTCGCCGGGATGGCGAGTTGGATGTCGACAAGCAGCTGGTCGCGATGGCTGTACTCGCTCACATCGCCGATCTCCTCGACGTCGACGCCGAGATCGTTGAGTCGGTCGGCGACCGTCGCGAGCGTGCTGAGTTGCTCGGACAGCGACATCAGGAGCCACCCCCAAGTGTCTCGATACCCTCCTGAATCGCCTGTTCGACAATCTCGTCGAGCGTCTCTGGCTCGCTCTCGAAAGCGTCGAAGGTCGTTTGTCCGGGGTCCTCCAGGTCGTGTTTCTCGCGGAAGGCCTCGGGGTGGTTGACGGTGCCGGGCTTGGCTCCGATGTGCATCTGCGGCCGCCCGGTCTCGGGGAGTCCGAACACGTCGATGCGCTTGCCGATGACGAACACCCGCTCGCGCTTCTGGGGCACGCCGAAGTTCGCGGCGTTCAGGATGTCCCAGGTGACGTTGTAGCCGCCGGCGGCAAACGTCTCACAGACCTCTCGAATCGCCTTGCCGTCCTGCATCGTCGCCAGCCCGGGGACGTTCTCCATGACAAAGAACACGGGTTTGGCCTGGTGGACGATGCGGGCCATTTGCAGGTAGAGCTCGTTGCGCGGGTCGTCGGCGTCGCGGTCGGTATTGAGGTGGCTGAACGCCTGGCAGGGTGGCCCGCCGGTGACGACCGTCACGCCGCCGACGCCGATGCCGGCCGCGTCAAGGATTTCCCACGTCGACACTTCGCGGATGTCACGCTCCATCAGCACCGGCGGCGAGTTGTCGGGCCCCCAGTCAGCGCTGTTGAGCCGGTAGGTGTCAGCGGCGTCTTGGTCGCTCTCGATAGCGACCAGCGAGTCAAACCCGGCCTGGTGAAACCCGAGGTCAAACCCGCCGATGCCTGAGAACGTTGAGATGTGGGTCGGCGGGTCCGTGTAGCCGATGCGGGCGGCCAGGTCCTCCGCGTCAATGGGTGCCGGCCCGAGGAACGCACTGTCGTCAAGCATCGACCGCGGATGTGCGTCCTGCGGCCGGCCACTGCTGTCCGACATCAGGCATCACCCCCGCAACTGAGGAAACAGTCAAGACACGGCAACTCGTCTTCTCGACACTCATCACATCGCCCAACGTACTGGTCACCGACGCCGCCGCGCTGCCGTGCCTCGTCGCGCTCGATGCGCTCGCGAGACGCTGGCCGCGGGTCGCGGTCGCTCGCTCGCGCTGGCGACCGCCCGCCGTCGGTCCGCAGGTACGACCGCGTGTGTGGGTCGTGTTCGTCGTCTTGATCGTCTTGACCGTTCTGCTCGCCGCCCTGGTCGGCGACGAAGTCCCGCAGCGCCTCGCGCATCGCCTCCGTCCGCGTGGGGTAGTGCTCCTCAGCGATGTCCTCGATGTCCTCAAGGAGCGCCTCGGGGATGCGGAGCGTGACACGCGGCATCTCGTTGCCCCCGCCGCGCTCGCGACCGCCGTCGGTCCGCACCGGGGCGGCGTCGTCATCGTCGTCGATGTTGACGAGGTCGCGCCCACAGTGTTCGCATCGATAGCAGGTCGTGCTCACCTGCTCGCAGGCTGGGCAGACCGTCACGCCGACCCACCTCCCAGCGTCGTCTGTCCTTCTTCGGCGTGACAGTACGGTAGTATCTCGTCGGCGACGAACTGCATGAACACGGCCTCGGTCCAGTGTGAGTAGACCGCAACGTACCCCGACTCGTAGACGACGCCGCGACAGCCCGTGTTGCGATAGGGGCGCTGGAATCCCAGGCCGATGTTCGCGCCGTCGGGGTGGTCGGCATCGTCGTGGTAGGCCAGCGCGGTTCCGTCGTCGTCCTCACGGCTGACGTACCAGGTCTGGTCGTCGTCGAGGCCCCACGCGGCGGTCAGCCCCTCGATGTCGACGGTGAGACGCTGGGGAAACTGGCCGGTCTGACTGTAGATGAGGTCCAGCGGGAACGCCAACTCGTCCCCGCCGCCGAGCGATTCGACACAGACGAGGCCGGTGCCGGTCACGTCGGCGACCCAGTCGGTGACGTGTTCCTCGCGCCCCTCAAACTGCTCGGTGATGATGGTCACGTCGCCGTCCTCGGCGATGGCCGAGATGTCCGTCTCGGTCGCGCTGACGGTTCCGGCCGCCGTGCCGTACTGGACGGCCGTGTCGCCGTCGAGGTCCTGCTGGGTCGACTGGACCGACAGCGCGGGCATCCGGCCGTTTGTTGACGCGGGTTCGAGCGGGTCGTCGGCCGGCGCTTCCAGTCGCGCGAGCGTGCCGGCAATCATCGTTCCACCTCCCGCGCGACGCCACCCGAGAGCGTGGCCTGTCCCTCGTGCGTGCCGCCGTCGAGACTCTGCTGCTCGACAGTCCACTCGTCACCGTCGCTGTCGTCCTGGTCCGTGCCGTCATTTCCGTCGCCCTCGTCGTCGTAGTGGTCCGCCGGGACGCCGTGCCGGGCCTCGTTCGCGGCGATTTGCTCACAGCCCGCGCAGCGGTCGCCCTGACACGGCGACCCGCAGATACGGCAGGGCATCACTCCTCACCTCCCTCGGTGTCGGGCGAGGCAGCCCAGTTGATTGCTGTCCCGCAGTGGGGGCAACACTTTCTCCCCTGCCCAGTCGGTTCGAAGTTCTCGGGATGGGCGGGTGTCTCACATACGTCGCACCGATAGACGACGGCGGTCTCGGCGGCCGGTTCATCGGTGGCCAATCCATCCTCGTGACTGTTCCTGCCCGGCACGAGCGCGGCGCTGTGCTCGACCGGCAGTCGGCGAAGCTCCCGGGGTGCAAGCGCGAGACAGGCGTCCGGGGCGCCCCACTCCCAGACGATGTCTTCCAGGTCGGCGCCGTCCTGATAGCGCTGCCACTCGTCGCGGTCCATCCGCTCGCCGGCCGGGTGTAGCAGCGCCGGGATGTCGGCCCCGACCTCGAGGATCACCTCGTCCCAGCCGATGTTGACCGCTGCCGCAGCGATATCACGGAGCAGGTCAGCGTCCAGCATCGTCGTCGTGGTCCCCGCCCGCTCAATATCGCTAGCTGTGTAGAGCGCGCCGACGTTGTGATCGAAGGTGAGCGTTCCCTCGCCGGACCCAGACCCGTCGAAGTATGCCGCCGGGACCGCATCCGTGCTGTCGTACATCACGCGTCACCCCCTGCGAGTTCGACCGGCACCCGCGCCAGCCGGCCGGCGGGATAGTCGTAGCTTCTCCCCTCTGTGTGCAGGTCGCCGATATCGGCGATGAAGACACACTCGAAGACGGGGTCGTCGATGCCGACCGGGAGGAACGCGTGTTGCTTGTAGGTCAGCAGGTCAAACTCCTCGCGCTCGTAGTACTCGGCGAGATCGTCGGCGACGCGCCGCCGGACCAGGAGTGGCTGCCGAGTCACGAGGTCGAGTGCCACGTCGCCAGCAGTCAGACTCCCGTGTGTTGGGGCACCGATATCGTCGAGCGCATCGAGCAGCGTCTCGGCCGGCGAGCGCTCTGCCGCGTCGAACTCGTTGTCGATAGCCCCTGCGGGCTGTCCGCCGTCGGTCACCTTCCGGACGCCGTTGGTCTCCCAGGAGATGGTCGTCACCTCGTCGAACTCCTGGAGCGCGCTGCCAGTGATGGCCATGCAGCGCTCGGAGTGCTCGCGGGCCAGTTCAGCGGCGTCCTCCTCGTCGAGGTCTGCCCTGATGACGACCGCATCGACGTGGTCGTAGACGTACCACGCCTCGGGGTCGATGTCCGGCATCACTGCTCACCCCCGAATGCGCCGTCAGCGAGCGCACTGAAACTCCGCACTTCCACGTCGCGCACGCCCTGTCGGTAGCCGATGCGGAATCCGATGACCCCCGCCGTGGCGGCGAGGAGCATCTGGCCCGCGACGATAGCGACGAGCCCCAGCATCAGGCATCCCCTCCGTCGACGAGGTCGCGCTGCTGGTCGGTCAGTTGCTGCTCGACGGGCGTATCGTGGTCGGGGCCGTCGTCGGTCTCAGGACACTGCTCGTGGTGGGCCACACTGTCGGGCGTCTCGCCTTCGCGCCCGCAGGTCTGACAGCGGTACATCGTCCCGCCGCCGAGGACGGGCATCTCCGTGATGTGGTCGGGCACCCCGCCGTCCGTGGCGACGCGGCGCTCCCGCGACTTGGCACAGACCGTGCACGGTGACACGTCGTCGCCGACCTCGTCACGGTCGCGTGCGTCGACGCTGTCGGCCTTGGCGAGATGGGGGCACTGCGGGTCGCTATGATAGACGCCCGACGAGCGCCCGCGCGTCCAGCTCCCGGAGACGTAGACCGTCTCGACCGGCTCGGTGTCGGGGGCGGCGGGGTCGGCCCGCCAGGTCGCGCGGTAGGTCGCCGGCGTCGTGTGCTCGCCCGTCCAGCGTGCGAGCGCGATGGGACAGCCCTCGTCGTCGGATAGTGCCCGCAGCGCTTTGCCGACCGTCGCGCGGTCGCGGTCGGTCGACAGGTCGGTCGGCGAGACGTAGCTTTGCCCGTCGCGGACGGCTGCCACGAGCGCGTCGAAGACCTCGTGGATGGCCTCGACAGACGCGCTCAGGCCCGGACCATTGTAGTGGACCGGGAACTGATAGTCGGATGCGTCGGTAGGCTGTGCGTTCTGGTCGTTACCCGCCGTGTTACTTTGCGGGTGGGGGTCGTCGGTTTGCATGCGTTGTCGGATTTCTCGACCGGCCTGCGGCAACAGGCCGGGACGACTCTCGACCGACGACCGGCGGGACCGGACGGCGTGAGAGCCTTTATACCGTGAGGCTCCGTACCGCCGCCCGGTCCCTGTCGTCGGCCGCACTTCGCGGGCGATGCGGGGGCCGGCCACCTGCGCGGGCGCACTCGTGTAGGACTGTGGGCGTCCGCGCGGGCAGTGGCTATCCGTCGTCTTTCTGGATGGTTATTTCGTCGCCATCGAACGCCGCTGACAGGCTGACGGTGTCGCCATCCTCGAATTGCGTGAACTCCAGCAATTCGGGGGGGATAGTGACGACCGTCGACCCGCCAGACTGGCGAATTGTCCGCGTCCGACAAATCTTATCTCCAGTCTGCTTTGAACTCATCCGTTGTAATCTTATTTTGCATCCCATGTAAAGGTATGGGTCTTGCGAGTATCTCGTCTAGTGGCCCAATACTTATTTAGGTCCGATACGGAGTAAGATGTACGTAAGACACATGGCCTCGACACCCCATTCCACGAGTGTGACACGGAAGGTAGAAATCGACGGTGAGCGTCAAGAAGTCCGCGCCACGCGCGCACTCCGCCAGTCGGGCGGCTCCACCGTCGTAACGATTCCGCCGGAGATGGTCGACCTGCTCGACCTCGAACTCGGTGATGACCTGGAGTTGGAGGCAGAATGGTCTGGCGACGAGATACGGCTCCGTGTCGTTGACCGAGACGAGGGTGTCGATGACGCCGGAGATGGCTGACTGACATACGCCCGCTGTCACCTCGTCGCTCGCGAGCAGTTGCCCGCCCGCCCGCCGTCAGGTAGTCGTGCGCTCGCGTGGACGTGACCGCGTGCTGACTGGTTGTGGCCATGCTCACGCTGGCGCTCCGGCGAGTCGAGTCAGCAACTCACCCAGCCAGTCCGGGTCCTCAAGCGTGGCTAGCTGGCCGTCGCGCCAGGTGGTCACGATCCCGTCCAGGTCGCCGGTTGCGGTCACGTCGACGCGCCAGCGTCGGTCGTCGGTTTCGATGTCCAGCGTCGCGCCGCCGCCGGGGCGGTCCTTTAGATGGGTGACCTCGATCTCGATGCCGTGCATCGCGACGGTTCGTGTGTCGTTCGTCGGTGGCATACGGTGATGACCGACGGCACGTATCGTAAAAAGCCCCCCTTGTATGTCCGCGAGCAGGGTTCTCCTATATAAGAGTAGCTTGTATGTCCGCGAGTATCAGTAGCGATTCAAAACAGGCGTCGAATGGGCTAACGTCCCGCAAGGTATTACTGAAAACCGCGCGACTCGGCCGACAGAGTTTGGGGTTGGTCGTCGCCGCCTTGTTCGAGATTAATCTCGATATTATATGCACGTTGAAGGAAATTCTGTGCGGGTATAGCCACACTCACGACCGTCTGACAGGCACTATCAAAGTCGGAGGCGCGGTAATCTGGCTCATATACAAATTGCTTTTTTGAGATTTGGAAACCATGAGGTCCGTTTAAATCTTCTTTAATACCGAATCCACAGTTCGGATTGGAGAGTAGTTGAATCAGTTCTGATTGAAATTTCTTGATTTTTGCCGAATCTCTCTGCTGGTTAGTTTGTGCGATCCACTGCATCGCCTCTTCAATATCTGTATCGTCCATCTCGACTCTAATTTCAGTCCCGCTACCCTCACCCGCAAGCGCACCATCTGCTTGTTCTTCAATACACCGTGCTGCGGCTACATCCGGGGCAATATCGTAGTCGTACTGGAGTTCGAAATAGTGCATTCCTTCGGCCGTAACGACGTCTATAGTCTCGTCTCCGTGTGTGACTGTGAATCCAGATACTGGGTCGCCACCATCACTCTCACCCTCAATTTCGTTAACAATATCACGTCCACTTTTCTGTATGCACTCTGCTATCGTCGTGAGTCCTTCAGAAACCTCCGGCGTCATTATTCGTCCATCTGGGCTACGTCTGCTGCCAACTCTTCTGCAAGCTCTGTCGGGCTCTGTGTAATCTCCTCGAGCGCCTGGTCGATGTTGTCACGGACCGCTCCATGCTCTTCCGGAACGGTGACTGTGATTTCCCCGCTCTCATCCAACCGGTTGTGGCTGCTCATACGAAAAACAAGCTGGGAGAGAGATAAATAGCTACTGGTGTATGTGAAAGTGGTTGTTGTCAGTGAGAGGTACTATCGGCGGTCATCTTGATAGTGGCCTCGACACGCTCGTCGACGACACGCCAGGGCCGGTACTCACTCTCGCGCTCGATGAGCCCGTAGTCCTCGAGCTTCGAGAGCTTCCGGCGAACCTCCCGCTCGCCAATCGGGTCGGCTGCCTTGCCGTAGTAGAGCTCCTCGGCAATCGCCTCGTAGCGCTCGTACACGGCCGCCCCGTCCAGCCCGTCAGACTGCCGCACGATCTCGTAGCACACCTGATGGTGGAACGTCACGCTCTCGATTGCCGCCTCCAGAATCCGCCGCTCGGCACTCCCCCACGCGTCGGCGATATCGGCGTCCCGAATCCGACCGTGCTGGCGCTCGCCCGCGAGTTCGGCCGCCGACCGAAGCACCTGGACGGCCTCCCGGGCGACGCCGGCCGCCTCGTCAGCAATCGTCTCGAGCTGCTCCCGACTGACGGGATTGCCCCGTAACCCGTGGTCGACGCGGCGCTGGAGGATATCCGCGAGCGCGTTCGTGCTGTAGCGGTCCAGCCCGAGCGCGGCGTCGGGGCTGTTCAGACGCCCCCGAATCGCTACGTCGTCGACGCCCCGCATCCACACGTCCTGGTCGTGGACACAGACCACGAGATGCAATCCGTCGACGTCGTCGAGCAGCGGCAGCAGGTCGCCGCCCGCGAGGTCGTCGGCCTCGTCGAGGACCGCGACGGCGCGCTCGCCGTGCTGTCGGGAGACCCGCTCCCGCAGCGCGTCGATGACATCGAGCGTGGGCATCGTCCGGTGGGGGTCGCCGCCCAGCTCGTCCAGGAGCGCACGCGCAATCTGCCCACGAGTCTCCCCCATCGTCCGGACGTACGCCGTCGAGGTGCCCGTGTCGGCGATGCGCTGGAGGGTGTGGCGGGCGAGTGTGGTCTTCCCGACGCCAGAGGGGCCATGCAGCAGGATGTCGCCGCTGGAGTCCGGCGGGAGTCGCCGCCGCAGGTGGCTGACCTCGCGGTCGCGGTGGAGCAGGCGACGCGGCAGGTGATCGAGCGCGAAGACTTCGGGCCTGACAAGCACTGTGTCCGTGGGTGTCGGTGGCAGGGGTAATAAAGGGGGGTTGTATGTCCGCGTCTGTAGACGAGTCAATAGAACCGGTGAGCAAAACTAATCGTGATAGCCGATTGGTTGTAGAGAGATTATGAATCAGTTACAAACTGAGAGCGACTCCACGCCCAACACATCACAGAGCGGCCAGATTGCGAACCCATACGGACTACCCGTCAGTATCCATGTCGCAATCATATAAACCCCAAACAGCGAGAGAAGAATCGCCCCTGGGATAGTCATCTCTTCGTTGACTTTCATACTAAAAAGTAATTGCTGAGGTGTAAAAACGGTTACGTCAAGTATCGGTTGCGAGCTTACTCTCGGCGGGCAGCCGCCGCCCCGTCCTCGGCGAGCCGTTGCTCGTAGCCGGTCGGGTACGTCGCCCCGGCCAGCGGACAGTCCTCCTCGTGGATGATCTCGGCGACATCCTCGTCGACGGCGCCACAGGCCCGACAGCGGTAGCCGAGGCACTCGCCGCGGACGACGCCCGCCTCGTGGTCGGTCTCGGTCGCGCGGAGCATATCGATGGGGTGGTCCGGGAGCAGCTCGAGGTCAACGTCGGTCATCTCAGACCACCACCACGATATGGTGCCGCGGCTGTCCACGACTCCCCGAGAGGTCCGGCCGCGTCCCGAAGTCGTGTTCGGCGATGGTGCGGTGGACGCGAGGGGGCACTCGTTCGTACGCCGGCCCGACGACGACCTCGATACAGGGCCGGTCGAGACGACCGTCGTTCCCGAGCACGTCCGCGGCCCGCACGCCCGGGAGCGCCTCAAGCGCGTCGGCACAGCGCTGATACTGCTCGCGAGCGACGACCTCAGCCATGGGTCACCTCACTCTTGAGCTCCGCGACAGCCACCGCCCCGACGCCGGTCGCTATCGAGAGCGCCCGCTTGCGCGCTCGCGTGTCGGCCATCTCCAGGAGCAGGTAGCTGTCGTCGCCGCGGTCGACGTGTGCGCTGCCGTGGGCCTGGCACTCGCGGCCGTCGGGCGTCGTCGCGGTTGCGACGGCCCGGCAGTACTCGTGGTCGGTTTCCTCTGGCGGGACAACAATCTCGGTCTCGACGGAGATGTCGTAGAAGTGTGACAACACCTCGAAGCCCTTGCGGTTGATAGCCTGCGAGCCGTCGATCTCGTCGACGAACTCGCCGGGCACCCAGTTCAACGGGTCTTCCGCGACCGACCGCTCGGGCAACTCAACGCCGTCATCGGTCTCGGTCGTGTCGGGGGCGGATTGTGTGTCTTGCTCGACCTCGACGACCTCGACCGACTCTCTGTCGGGGTGCTGCCCGCCGTCAGTCTCGCGGTCGGCCGCCCCCGTGGACTGGGGCGGCTCGATGGTCACTCCGCTCAGGCCAACGCTCTCGGCCTGCTCGCGCATCTCCTCGGCCTCGGCGCGACTGTCGGCCGTCTGCTCGACAACCTCGCCGGTCGGTTTCTCGCCACGCACGACCCACTCGCCGCCCCCATCGGTGGCGACCGGCTGCGGCTCGGCCGCTCGCTCGTCGAGCCGCTCTTCAAGTTCGATGCCCGGGATGTCGACGCCGAGTTGGTCGGTCGCCGCGAGCGCCGCGTGGATGTGCTTGCAGTGACCCCGCCCCTCCAGATTGTAGTTGTAGTCGGGACAGGAACAGACCTCGTCGCGCACGTCGACGACGTACGCGCCGCCGAATGTGACCACGCGGACCATCCCTGGGGCGTGGTGCTCGACGGCCGCCGTGTCGGTGAGCGCCGCGGTCGCCCGCTGGACGCGACCGGCGACAGTCATAGCTCCTGGACCCCCGTCGACTCGCCCGCCTCGACGTGCTCTGCCGTGACCGTGGCGTCGTGACCCGTCTCGCCCTTATGAAGGTACTGCGCGCGACGAGCGCTCTCTGCCTGGTCGAACCACCGCTCGTAGCCACAGTCGGTGCACTGGACGCGGTGCATCTCCACCGTCATGCCTCGTAGCCCTCCAGGTGGACCGCCGCGCCGCGGTCGTGGCCCCGTGCCGCCAGCTCGTCGGCGAGCGCATCGCGGTCCTCGATGTTACGGACGTCGACGAGCACACGCTCGACGAGCACCGTGTCGTCGAGGTGTCGGCGGTACTCTTCGATGCGCTCGTAGACGAGCGTGCCCGCGTCGGGGATGTGGTCGGTCTCGGTAGTCGATGCGTCGGTCGTGCCGGCACTTTTTTGGCCGGTCGCGTGCGATTTCGACATGCTCTCTCCGAGAGCACGGTCGGGCGTGTTGGCGCACGCCCCGACCAGACTGATTCTGGCCGGCGTCCCGCGCTCCTACTCATATCTCTATTCGCTATGCACTTAATACTAACGGTTAGTTACTACTGCCGTTAGTAATAAGTAGTTGTAGCCAGTACTATCACCTGTGAGTACGAACGCGCACCCAATGCTTGAACCGCGGCAGTTGAATGAGACCGACAGAGAGATACTGGCGTTCCTCGCTGAGGATGGTGGCCGCGTGACGCCGTCGTGGGTTGCCGAGGAGACTGGCAACAAGCGGGCGTATGTCAGCCAGCGGTTGAAGCGCTTGAAAGAGCACGGCCACGTCAAGCAACCCTATCGCGGACTGTGGGAGCTTGTTGAGGACCCACGGGAGGGCAGCGATGACTGACGCCGCGAACCGACAGCGCTGCCGCTATCTGTTTTAAGACCAGCGCCCCAGAACGACGGGGCGCTCAGAAGTCCGGGATGTCGGCGGGCACGTCGCCGCCCTCGCGCGTCTGCTCCCACGCACACGGTGACGGGTCCAACTCGTCGTGACTGCACTCGTGGTACCCGAGGCGATACCACAGGCCGCCCTGAAATGACGACAGGCGACTTTCCAACTCGTTCAAGAGGTCGTCGGGGGACTCATGCTGAATGAACCGATAGTCTCCGCTGAGGTAGGTCGTACCGTCTCCCTCTGGGTCGGCGGTTGTCTCCCGGAGCGTGTGTTCAACGGGGTCGTCGGTCCACTCGGTATGATTCTGGACCCAGTTATCGACGGCGTTCTCGGCGTTGCCGCGCGGCGGTTGAAGCCGGATACGGAGCATGTGGATTGTCATTGGATTCCCCATTTGTTCATCAATCGGCTGGACTCATCGGATAGCTGTGTGTCTGATAATACATCATCATACCAAATAATTTCTGCGATAACCCCATCATACAAAAATCTCCCTGATTTCACCCCGCCTGCACGGAGGGTCGCACCATCTGAACCGAAATTCCAATTCTTGTCCAGCTCGCTATTGGTAGTATTCAAAACTTTAACATTATCTAAATAAACTTTCGCTGTTGATGAACTGAGGTCCATTGATGCGATAGCGACATGCGGGGTATTGTCGTTGACAGATTTTCCAGTTGGCACGTTCTGGAAATTGTTACTACCCGACCCCCGAAAATTGATCGCGAGATCCCCACCATTCAACCGGAATGCGGAATACGCCTGACCGTCCTGACCGTTCCACACGACCAGCGGAAGCTCTGTTGGAGAACTGGATGGTTGTTTGAATACAAAAGAAAAAGAAAATCCAGTACTCGTGTAGTCTGGCAGGAATGTGCCTGTGGATAGGAAGTCATCCACCCCGTCAAAATCCCCCGCCTGTGTCCCATTGATAGTCGCATTCAGACTGGAGAACGTCCCTGTGAGGTTGGAAGACCCAACAAGGTTCTCAACCTTGGATGTTGTCGAGCTATTGTCACTCCAGTCATAGTGTCCTATCGCACTGGATGGTGGCCCGGCACTATTGTCCGTCGTGAACGTCTGAATCGAGCCGGTATCGACGCCGTCGCCGTCAGCTTTGGCGCGGAACTCGTGTTGTGTGTCACTCGATAGCCCGGACACGGTTTGGGTGTACTGGCCGGGCGCGGTCTTGGACTCGGACGCCGTCTCCTCCCAGGTCGACATGCCAGTCTCACGGAACTGGACGGACACGGCAACCGGCGACGTTGACCCGAGGTCGGTCAGGTCGCCGGTCACGTCAGCACTGTCCGCGCTGACGTTGCTGCTGCTGACTGTCGACACCGACGGGGGCACAATTGAGCCGTCATCGGACTCAACCAACCGGGATAGTAATAGACTCATCAGCGGACCCTCACGATATCGTATTTGACGGTCGGGTTGCCCACACTGGTGTCCGTCTCTTGGATGTCGACCTGATAGGTCCCGCTCGCCGAGTCGGCCCGGATGTCGGCGGCAACATCAGCATCGCTTGTCGACGGCCCGAACGCGACCATAAATGTCGCTGTCGTGCCAGTGGACACGCCCGTGTCCACGGTCGCCGCGCCCGAGGAGAGCGTTTCGCTCCCGCTGGCGATGACATCCATGCCGAACTGGTTGCTCCCTTCGTCGGTCAAGCCGGTCCCAGCGGTCGGCTCCGTGTGGTGGGCGTCCGCAACGCTATCGGCAGAGACATCCGTCAGCTCGCTCGCTGACGACGTTTTGCTGTGATGGTCGTTCGATGTGATATTCGACAAAGCCGCATGGTCCCCACTAAATCCGTCGACGGTGATGGTGTCGGTCGAGTCATCGTATGTGACGGTGGCGTTCGTGCCACCGGTCAACGCCGCGGCAACTGCGTCTTGTGCTTGTTCGTCTGTGTATTCACCGCCCCCACCACCGCCCGCCGCATCAATCGTCAGCGTGTCTGCCGTGTCGTCATAGTTCAGCGTGATGTTGGTCCCGGCCTGGAGCAGTGCAGCGACCGCGTCTTGGGCCTCCTCGTCGCTGTATCGTGCGTGGTGTGCCCCTGAGACGAAGTCGGCTGAGACATCCGTCAGTTCGGCCGCTGAGTCTGTTTTGCTGTGATGAGCACTTGACACAGTGTCCTCGGAAACCTCAGAGAGGTTGACCGTGTCGCCGTCAGTCGTGATGAGCAAATCCGAGCCGTTGCGTTCGAGCTGTACATCTGTGCCCCCAAGTTCGATGCCTTCGGGGTTGACCGTAATCGTAACTTCATTTGCTTGTGTCATTGGTACTATACTTGTGTTGTGTCGAAGCTCACGACAGACCCATTCTCAACGCCGCGGTACTCGTCTAAGTCCGACCGATACCACACATCTCCGTTTGACGCGTTGGGTGGGTCATTATCCTGTCGATCCCGTCGTGGCACGGTCAACTCGGTCTGCACGGTGAGCGTGCCCGGCACCACCCACTGCGACGGACCGGCTGGGCCTCCGTTTGCCGACACGCCGAGCACGCCTGTTTTGCTGCTCGACACCGTCGCGCCCGTCCCAATCGCAGCCGACGACGACGCCCCCGCGCTCGAATTGATGCCAAGCGCGACCGCGAATGTACGTAATGCCTCTGCTCCAGCACCGATGGCTGTTCCGCCTGGGCCTGCTGCCTCTGCATCAGGGCCAACAGCGGTATCAGATACTTCGCTCCCAACCGCTGAAGGACCAACAGCAAGCGTATTTGTCTCGCCCGCCTCACTATTGTCACCTACCGCCAGCCCCTTCGGCCGACGGTCGGCGGCGTTCCCTGTGCTATCAATCTCCCAAATCGGGACGAATCGGTCACGGTCGCGGAACTCCCCCACCGGCTGGATAACCACTCCGTCCGCCGCATCATACTCCCAGCCCACGGCAAACGTCACTGGCGCGGCTGTTGACGCGGTCGTGTTTGTCTCTGTGTCACGGGCTACGTAGGACCCACCGACGAACGCCTCACCGGAGGCCACGCTTATCCCGGCAGGGTCCACGCCAATCACACCGAGGAGGTCAAACCCCCCGAGCGGGCCGCTTTTCAGGCCTGCCTCGGGGAGTTCCAGTGCCCGCTCGTCGCCGGGGATTATTCTCTCAAACGGGCCGTCCAGATTGGTGGCGACCTCGGCGTTTGCGAGTGCGGTGCGGTCGCGGCTTGGGATGACGACATCGGTCATGGTTGTGTTGGGTCTGCGATTGTGATATCTGTGGTGACGACCAGAAGCGTGTCCGTCCCGCTCAGGTCGACCGGGGTGATTGTCGCGTGGTTCAGCAGGTCGCCGCTATCGAGCGCGACGCCGACCTCGTCAATATCGCTCGCCAACTGCCGCAACGAGGGGACGAACGCCCGGATGGTCGCTGTCGTCCCGCTCGCGGTCGTGCTGTTGACCGGCGTCGTAGCCTCCTCAACGTTGAGCGACCGATTGCTGGGGTCGGTGCCGGTGCCGCCGCCCGCCCCGAGTGCCAACGCCGATGGTTCTGGCGGGTCGGCGTTGCCGAGGAACTGCGCGACGGCCTCATGGCCGCCGACGCAGGTCACGTTTTTCGTCTCGTGCCGGGCCAGCGCGCCGGTCGTCGTGTCGATCACGTCGACGCTGACGTTTGTCCGGACGCCGAGGTCGCTGTCGCTACTTGTACTCGCGGAAGTCGTAGGGGTCTTGGTCATAGGTGAGGTATTTGGCGTTGCCGGTCAGCTCGTCGGTCGTCACAGCATCGGCGGCGGTCAGGTCCTCGTCGGGCTGTTTCGGGACGACGGCCTGCCCGGGCTGTTCGTTGCGCTCCTCCAGCGAAAGAATGTGGTCCCACAGTTTGCGGAGGTTGCGGGCCACATCTCGTGTCGGGTCACTTGGCATCAGCCGTCACCTCCAGGGTCGAAGCCCGCTGGTTGATAGAGTGTGATAGTTCGCGTCAGCAGCGTGCCCGAGATGGTGTCCTCAAGCTCGCGGACGAAGAGCCGCTCGCCGGTCTGCCCGACGCTGGGGAGGTCGAGTTCCGGCGCGTCGAGCAGGTCGAGATTGTGCGCCTGCTCCGTGTTCGCGCCTGCAAGCACCTCCGTCTCGGGGCTGTCGTGGCGGTTCAACTCCCGCTGCGCGCGCGCGTTCGCCTCGTCGAACGACGCGATGGACTCCTCGCGGATGCGGGTGTGGCGCTCGCCGAACGGCGCATCGTCGTTCTCGGCAACCAGGACGAGCGGCTTGCGCGAGTCAACGACAGGGGTTGCCGGGAGGAAGGCCCCGTTGTCGGTCACACCGCCAACCTCGAAGTCGCCGGG
>Ga0207714_1000273_pt1 | contig 35532 bp, 38 predicted proteins | sample PonA232FremontCA_2_FD_187270 | JGI IMG/M metagenome (GOLD analysis project Ga0207714, IMG submission 187270) | Marine sediment microbial community from Fremont, CA, USA - Pond A23 Sediment 2 (SPAdes) | ecosystem: Environmental > Aquatic > Marine > Unclassified | place: USA: Fremont, California...
CCGTTCGGGACGTATCTCCTCGGTGCGTACAAGGGCTTCGACTACCTCTTCGCGTGAGAAGCCGAGTTCGTCGGCGGTTGTCGGCGCGCCTATCGTCTCTAATGCGTCGCGTATCGATCCCCAGTCGCCGCCGTGTAGATACATCGTGATGATAGAGCCTACACCGCACTGTTCGCCGTGAAGGGCGCGGTCATCGTCCATACGGTCAAGAGCGTGCGAGAACTTGTGTTCGCCACCGCTCGCCGGGCGCGAAGAGCCTGCGATGGACATAGCGACGCCCGAAGAAACGAGTGCCTTTACGACGACCCACGCGCTTTCCTCGAAACCCGGACGTATCGAGTCGGCGTTTTCGACGAGTATTTCGGCGGTCATCTCGCTGAGCGCGCCAGCGTATCTGCTGTAGTAGGCGTTCTGAAGCCTGTGCGCGAGACGCCAGTCGAGAACGGCGGTGTAGTTCGAGATTATGTCGGCGCAACCGCTCGCCGTGAGACGGAATGGTGCCTCAGCCAGAACGCCCGTGTCTGCGACGACGCCGAGTGGCGCGCTCGCCTCAACCGAATGCCGCGTGCCACCGTCGGGTACAGACGCACGCGAAGAGGTGATGCCGTCGTGCGAAGCAGCGGTTGGCACACTGACGTAAGGGGCGTCCGTCTCGTCGGCGGCGACCTTCGCGACGTCGATAGGAACCCCGCCGCCGACACCTAAAAGAACGTCTGCGTCTTTTTGACGTGCGACTTTCATGGCTTCGTCCACAGCGTCGAAACCGGCTTTATCGACTACGACCGTCTCAACTTCCAATCCGTCTTCGGATACGTACTCTGCGACAGCATCGCCCGCGATCTGCCGTGTCGTCGGCGAAGTGACGACCAAGGCGCGTTCGAATCCGAGACGTGTCTCCAAAACATCGGGTACTTCTCTCAGAACATCGTGTCCGACGACGACGTTTCGTGGCAGGTTTATCCATTTAGACTTTGCGAACCCGTCTGTCATTTCGTTTACAAACGGATGTGTCGGGTTTAAGACTACCGCCTCCTTAGCAGCCTTTCCACGAAAGGCATATGCGTTTCCGCGAATTAACCCTATATATATGTCATCAGAATCAACTCAGATTACACTCATCGGAACATCACTCGCGGAGGTGGGACAGGAGTTCATCTACAACGGCGAAACCGAGGCATGTGAAGGCTGTCCACACAGGGAGACATGCCTAAACCTCGATGAGGGCGTCCGTTACCGTGTCATGGACGTACGCGACGGTGGTCAGGAACTCGACTGCGCAATACACGACGGCGACGTACGCGCGGTCGATGTCGCCGAGTCACCCGTGCTCGCTCAGGTTCCTTCGAGGAAGGCTTTCGAAGGCTCGAACGTTACAATCGAAAGGGACGCCTGCGACAAGACCGACTGTCCCGCGTACAAGTTCTGTGTACCCGATGGCTTCGACTTCGGCGAGGACTACGAGATAAACGAGGTCGTCGGCGACAACCCTGTGGACTGTCACTACGACAGGTCGCTAAGTCTCGTAGAACTCGAAAAGGACTGAATCTCAAGGCTCCATCTTTTTTTCTCCCATCTTATCCAGACGCTTTCTGTAGTAGTAGACTACGACGCCCGCCACAATAGTCAGGATTACGAGCGCGCCCACGAGTATCAACGGATACCCTTCGCGGTAATGTTCGACTGTGACGTAGGTGCCGCGTTCGACCTCGTCCCACCGCAGAACGAGCGGATTCTCGGAGACGACCTCGTAGTCCGCTGGCGATATGCCGCCCAAAAAGAAGTCGCGTGCGTCCGCGCCTTCGGGCAGATGGACACGTACGCTACCCGTAACGGTCGTCGGATGCGTAAACTCGCTCGAACTCTTCGTTGCTATGTACGCGAGACGTCCCTCGTTTTCGGGTAACGTCACGACAGTCCTGTCGCCTGAGGTATCGATGTTTTCGTCAGCTATCTCGGTCACTTCGCCGTCGGTGTTTCTGAACTCGACGCCTACGACCTGCACGGGATTGTCGCCGCCGAACGGGTCGCGTTCCCATACCTCGAACTCGTCGCCCTCGAAGCTATCGACGCGTACGACCGCCGTGAACGTGTTTCCTTCCAAGTGGTAGGTCACATCGTCGGTCGTATTCCAGACACCGCTGTGGTCTATCTCGTCCTCCGGCGGAAGCGGCGAAAGGCATCCTGTAAGGACGACGACGCCGAGAACGACGACGATTAGGGCTAAACGACCACGCATTTCATCTCGCCCTCCAGATACTTACCGACGCTCGCCAGAAGACCGGGCGGGTCGGTGCCGGGTGCGCATACGACGCTCTGTTCTAAAAGACCGAGACGTTCGACGGTCACTATGTCGTTCGCGTGTCCTGCGCGGTTGACCGTGGCACGTACCTCCGCGCGCGTACACGAGTTGACGTTGAGCCTACCTGTCTCGCCTTTACGCCAAGACCAGAGTTCGTCAACCTGTTTGTCGGAAAGACGCGACGTCTCGCCTGCGACGACTTCGAGCGGCGTGTGCTGTACCAGACCGTATCTTTCGCGTATCTCTCCTGCATCACCCTGTCCAAGGTCTTCGAGTTGTGACGGCGGAACGACTATGTCGACACCGACATCGACAATGAAGCCCTCGTCACCCCAGCCTTCAAGTGTGCCGAGGTATGTCTCGCCGCCGTGCGGTTCCGTCGTGTACTCGCCGAACTCCTCGGTGAGAAGCGCGAGTGCAGCTTCCCCGTCGTCACCGAAGCCGCTGACCTCCAGACGGTCGTCGTCGCGTAACTCAACCTCGTGTTCGAAGTCGAGTTCCGCAACACGGTCCCCGATAACACCGCGTGCGGAGTCGAGTGCGCGTTCACGCGCCTCGCCAGCGACGTATATCTTTGCGTTCAGAACAGCCCTCATCGAAGGTAACACCCTGCCAATAACCCGCTCGACCTGCTAAACCCCCTGCGGCGGTCATGACGGCTGTAAGCCGTCCACGCCACTAAGGCGTTTCTTAGAATGAGTCCATTAGACGCCATCCTATATCTTCTCCAGCTCCTCTTCGAGTTCCTCGTGACGTACCTCCATCGCATCGACGAGTTCGTCGTTCTCCATGGGTTCAAGAGGTGAGCCACACTCAGGACAGTTGAACGAGAGATCCATAGCCTCCTCGAACTCGAAACGTATGCCGTCTATGTCGCAGATATAGAACTCGTTCTGTCTCTCGTACTCTATGCGTTCATCCAGCGCGTCCCTGAGCTTTTTCATCTCGTCGTTGAGCTTTCCGGGTATGTTGTCGTACTCAAAGCTCCAGAGATAGGTGTACCAGCCCGACTCCTCGTCGCGGTCACGTCTGTACGAAGCGAGGTCGTTCTCGTACAGAATGAAGAGCGTACGACGCACTATCTTCGGGTCTAAGTCGAGTTCCTCCGCGAGGTCCTCGTCGACTATCTCCTCCTCGACAGGGTTCATAGCTACGGGCATACCCTCCGCACCGACGACCTCGGCAAGGTACGCCTGTACAACGTCGTCGCTCAGAAGCTCCTCAAAATCGCTCATTACGTCGGCTTACGGGGATGAGTAGCATAAAATCTTCGACCTAACGCAAAGCTTTTTATTCCGACGGAACGATTTTCCCGACAAGATGAACTGTAGAGTAGTAGTCGAAGCCGCGGTACCGGTATACGATGTTGAGACAGAGGACGAGGCTATTAGGATAGCGATAAGCAAGATAGGGGAGATGCTGAATCCCGACCTCAACTACGTCGAGATAAACACGGGGACACGTACTTCGCCGAGCGGGGAGGAACTCGAACCCGCCTTCATCGCAGCAGACGAAGGTCTCGTCGCGCTTGAACTTGAGATGAAGGTCTTCAACATCGAAAGCAAAGAGCACGCGTCGCGCGTCGCACGCAAGGAGATAGGTCAACTACTTTCCGACATACCGCTTTCGGTCATAGATGTCGAGGAGATAGAGGAAGACGCCGATGAGGTCGAAGGCGGCGAGTACGAGGACCTACAGGACGAGTTCGACGAGGACTTGGACGATGAGGAACTCGAAGAGATAGGTGCGGAGGTCGAGGACTTAGACGACGACGAAGACCTTCCCGAGTTAGACGACATACTGTAGAGCGTCGTTAAGAAAACCGGATGGATGCCCGGAACCGCGACTGGGGAAGACCGAACCCCGTCGATTATGTCCCCGTCGTGGGTCTTGTCTACCGTTGCTACTGGTGTTTCATAGCTAAGCGTGGTCTCCGCTCCGAGGAAACCGAACCGTGGAGAGACGCCGTCAGAAGCGAGTACGGACGCCTCTTCGTCTCCCTGTCGTTCACAGTCGCACTCGTCGTCTTCGTCGCACTCGGCGGCACGACGGAGGACGCGTCCGCGCTCGTGCCCGCGCTCGTCTTCGCCCTTGCGGGTGTCTTCGTTCACCGCCTGCTTTCTCTTGCCGGGGTCTTCTGAAAGAAAACTGTTTTTACCCGGCGACGCCGACGGAAACACATGAAAGTAGGCGTCTTAGGAGCGACAGGGAACGTGGGGCAGCGGTTCGTACAGCTACTTGACGACCATCCGTGGTTTGAGATAGACGCGCTTACGGCGAGTTCGACGAGCGCGGACGAGACGTACGCGGAAGCCGCGGCTTGGGCACTCCCCGACGAGATGCCCGAAAGCGTGGCGGACACGACGGTGCGCGAGACAACACCGTCTTCGGTAAGCGACGACGTAGAACTCGTCTTCAGTGCTCTCCCTTCGAGCGTCGCGAAAGACGTGGAACCCGCCTTCGCCGAGGAAGGCTATATCGTCGCGTCGAACGCGGGATGGGCGCGTATGGAGGACGACATACCTCTCGTCATACCCGAAATCAATCCTGACCACCTTGGTCTTCTCGAAGTACAGACCGACGAACGCGGCTGGGAAGGTGGCATAATCAAGAACCCAAACTGTTCGGCGATAACTATGACACCGACGCTTGCAGCCCTCCATCCGCTCGGACTCGACGAGGTCACAGTTGCCACCCTACAGGCGGTAAGCGGCGCGGGATACATGGGCGTCACGAGCATGGAGATACTCGACAACGTTCTGCCCTACATCGGAAGCGAGGAGTGGAAGATGGAGAACGAACCCAGAAAGATACTTGGCGAGTTCGACGGCGCGGAGGTCGAAGACGCCGACATCTCCATATCAGCATCCTGCAACCGCGTACCAACAGTCGATGGACATCTCGAAAACGTCTGGTGCGAGTTCGACGACGACGTAGGCGCGGACGAAGCGAAAGAATCGATGCGCGAGTTCACAACACTCGACCTGCCGACCGCACCCGAACAGACTGTACTCGTACGCGAGGAAAACGACCGTCCCCAGCCACGTCTCGACCGTAACGCAGGCGGCGGTATGTCTGTGGTCGCAGGACGTGTCCGTGACGACGGCGACGCACGTCTCAAGTACTCGTGCCTCTCACACAACACGATTCGCGGTGCTGCGGGTGCGAGCGTCCTCAACGCCGAACTCGTCGCCGAGCGTTATCTGTAGATAGAAGTTATAACTTTCAGTTCTGTTTATCAAACTTGAAAATAGCCCGACAGGGGGAACTTACATATAAAGCTTACGTCGTTAACTTAATAAGGGAGCAAGAGAAACCACCACACGGAGGTAAGAAATATGGTAAGAGAAGACGGTAAGAGAAACTTCGCGCTTAGGGAGAGTGGAGAGGAAACGAGTGTCTTCAGCGGTAACACGCCGAGACAGGCTGCTTTGAAGGCTGCGAGACGTCTGGAGCCCGAATCGAGCGAAAGTTCTGCTAAGAGCAACGCCGAGGAGATAAAGCTGCGCGAGAAGGGGACGGACAAGGTTCACAAGTACGAGGCGTGGTCTTGGGAGGACGAGGCTCCGGAGGACTCGCCCGACTGGATGCCTGAGGAGATAACAGAGGCTAACGTCTCTAAGAAGGGTATCGAGCACCTCGACGAGTAAGCAGGTAAATCTCAGCTTTCTTTTCTGCTCAGACAAGTAGCCGTGGCTCCGAACGTCGAAAGAGGAAAGACGAACCACGACGAAGTATCAGTATGAGGTTAGTTCTCGACTACGGCGGGACTGTCGTCGATACTGTTGACGACACCGACTACAGCGAGGTTCTTGGTGAGGGTGCGGTCAGGCATCCGGCTTTCGTCGCCTACAGGGCTTTCGAGTCGGGCATAATCGAGACGGAGGACGAGTTCGTTCGCGCGCTCTCTGCTCTGTCCGGAGAAACAGCCGACTCCTGTAGGACGTATCTCGAAGACAGGAAGCTTGCTGTCACGTTGCCCGACAAACGCGAGAACGCCCTCAGGCGTCTCGCAGAAGACCACTCTCTCGTTCTTTTTACAGATCAGGTACGCGTCTGGATAGACGAGACACTCGAACATCTCGGTATCGCCTCTCTGTTCGACGATGTTGTGGTTTCGAGCGAACTGGGACGGACAAAGCCCCATCCCGAGGGCTACGCGGTCGTCTCCGACGGACATGACGAGGTCGCAATGGTTAGTGACGAACTTAACGACGACCTGCTCATGGCTGATTACTTCGGCATGGAGACGGTCTGGGTCGAAAACGGGCACGAGACTGTACATTTCGAACCTGACTACCGTGTGACCGACCTTTCGGAGGTGCCCGATATTCTATGACGGGCGGTATCTGGGCGCAAGACGGCGACGAACTCCCCGACGTGGAACCCGTTACAATGAACGAGGGAGACACACCCCTCGTGGACGCGCCCGAACTCGCGAACGAGTACGGCGTCGATAGACTTCTGTTCAAAGACGAATCGCGCAACCCGACAGGGAGCGTCGAAGACCGGGGTGCGTCGGTCGCTGTTTCGGTCGCGCGTGACGAAGGTGCGGAACGCGTATCGCTGTACGCGCCGGGCAACGCCGCAGTTTCTGTCGCCGCCTACGCCTCACGCGCGGGTATCGACTCGAAGGCTTACGTCCCATCGCGCGCGCGTTTCGACGTAAAGTCCTCCGTAAACGTTCACGGAGGTTCGATGAAGGTCGTCCGTGGTAACTTAGAAGACGCACGAGAAGCGGCGCGCGAGGACGACGGCTACTCGGTTTCTGCGGACGAGACGCCGTACCGCCGCGTCGGGGCACGCACAGTCGGTAACGAAATCGAAGACGCGACAGACGCCGATGTTGACGCCGTCGTCTGCCCTGTCGGTAGCGGTACGACTTACCTCGGTCTGAGCGACGGTCTTCCGGACGGTGTCGAACTACACGCAGCACAGCCTGACGGATGCGCGAGTCTCTCGGAAGATGTGGAGGCACCCGACACGGTCGTCGGCGAACTCGAAGACCCCTCGCCGCCCGCGCTCGAAGAGTTACGCGAGACTGTCGAGGAAAACGGGCGCGCCGTCGCTGTGACCGACGGCGAGGCACTCGACGCCTGTCTCTCCGCTGCGCGCGAAGGAGTCTCGCTCGCACCTTCGGGCGGTGTCGCACTCGCCGCGCTTGACCAACTCGAAGTTTCGGGTACAGTCGCCGTCGTAAATCCCTCTCTTGGTCGCCTTTTCGCCGACGCGCTTAGGAACCGTATGGTCTACCACGGCGAGTGAGGACGAGCCGACAAAATTAAAACGAGTGCGACCGTTAGCCGTCGTATGGGAAAAGTACTCGGGATGAACCTGACCGATATGAACGTCATGGGCGACGACGGAGCAGAGCTAGGAGAGCTACACAACATAACCTGCGACTTGGAGACGGGCAACCTCGGCGACTTGGTCGTCGAGCCGACGGAGAAAGCGCGTAACAGGTACGAGGTGCGCGAGGACGGCTACGTTTACATACCAACACAACGCCTCTCGGCTGTCAAGGACTACATCGTCGTGAAGGACTGAGCTTGATAGTTCCCGACTCCTCGTTCTTTATAGAGCGACGTTCGTTAGACGAAGACGCGGTCACGCTGCCCGAAGTGCGCGATGAGTTAGAGGACACGTCGCGTTTCAGATTTGACGCTGCGACAGGAAAGGGGATGCGTCTCGAAACCCCGTCGGACGAAACGGTACGCAGAGTGACAAACGCCGCTGAGGAGACGGGCGACGCCTCCGTCCTGAGCGAGACGGACGTGCGTCTCGTCGCCCTCGCCTACGAAGAAGAAGCGACTCTTGTCACAGACGACTACGCTATGCAGAACGTCGCTTCGCATCTCGGCGTTGAGACACGCGGTGCGGGGAAGGAAGAGATAGAGGAGGAACGCGACTGGCGTTATCAGTGTGCGGGATGTGGACGTGTCTACGACGAGAAGAAACGTTGTGAAGTCTGCGGGAGCGAGACGACGCGGAAGAATCCTTCTTAGACTAATTCGGAGGCGATACGTATAGCGTCCTCGGGTTCGGGTCCGAGAGGCGAACCAACGACGACCGTATCGACGCCTGTTTCGTAGAGCGCGTCGATACGTTCCCCGCACTCTTCGGGTGTGCCCCATACTGAGAAGGCGTCAAGCATCGCGTCGCTGACCTTACCGAAAGCAGTCGAGAACTCGCCGCGCTCGACATGTCCTCCGATTTCGTCCGCGAGTTCCGTGTCGATACCATGGCGTTCAAGAACGGGAGGCGGTGAAGCCGAAGCGACGAAGGCTACGGGCTGACGTGCCGCCTTCTTCGCAGCCTCGCGGTCTTCGCTCACGGAGAACGAGGTATATGCGACGATTTCGGCGTCAGTTTCGTTTTCGTCTATCTGCTCCAGCGACCAGACGAAGTCGTCGGGATGTGAGGCGTTGATGAGTATACCGTCGCCGTGGTCCGCAGCCATACGTAGCATGTTGGGGCCCTGCGCACCGACGTAGACGGGAACCACGCGCGTTTCGTAGTTGAGTTTTGCGTCCTTAGCGAGTCCTTCCTCCGTCACCTTCTCGCCGCTCAGAAGGGCGCGCGTGAGCTTTACGGCGTCGAGGACTTCGTAAAGCGGAGATTCGCGTTCGATTTCGAGTGCTGCAAGCGTGTTCGGGTCACCCGGACCCAAACCGAGACGTGCGCGTCCGTCGCTGTACTCATCGAGCGTCGCAACCGCGTTCGCTGTGTATGCAGGATGCGCGTAGTACGGGTTCGTGATACCGGGACCTATCTGAACCTCCTCGGTCGCGCCCGCAATAGCCGTCAGAGCGACGAATGGATTTCTGTTGTTATAGTGGTCTGTCACCCAGACGCCGTCGAATCCTTCTTCCTCCGCAATATGTGCGAGCCCGACGGTTTCCTTGACAGGCTGGTCGGCTACGAGTTCTACGTCCGCCATCAGAAGTACCCACCGTTCCGTATAACGTTTCTTCTCTGAACTCCCATGCTACAAAGACGTTATCGCGCGTCTTAACTTCACCGAGAAGTCGAACGTGAATCTCTCCGTCTCTCTGTGGTAAATTTGTAAGAGAAAAGGGAGACTACGCCGAATTTCCTTCGTTATATCCGGAACGAAGCTTATTTTCACCCAAAACATTTTATGTGTACGGTATGTAGGGTCATGATGTCCTGAAGCGGGACACGCCTCTGCGAAACCGTCCGGGGTTTTAGAATAAGCCGGACGCAAAACAAAACCCTATCTCCTCTTCGTATTTCCGGTAACAACACACCTGCGAAGCTTTATGTGTTTTCGGAGTTTATTCTGCATCGATGCACAAGGAAGAGCTGATACAGCTACACGAGCTGATGTCGGAGATGCAGGACTACTTCGAGGACGCCGAGGGCGACGAAGTTTTCGAAGAATACGAGGAACTCGACGTCGGTCCCGTAGATATACATCAGAGCAAGAGCGAGCACAAACACGCCATATTCGTGCTCGGACAGGAAATCGCGGAGACGATGGCGGAGGACGACTTCTCGGACCGCGGACGTATCAGCGAACGTATGCGCGAACTCGCCGAGAAGAACGCCGACGACTAAGCGGGACTCTTATTATACGGGCGCGGGATTTTGACGCATGAGCAAGTTCTCAAAGAGCGTCGAGCGCGTGGAGCCAAGTGCCACGCTACGGATAAGCGACCTTGCGAGCGAACTCGAAAGCGGGGGTGCCGATGTCGTCGATCTGAGCGTCGGTGAACCGGACTTTACGACGCCGGAGCATATACGCGTCGAGGCTAAGGCATCGCTCGACCGCGGAGAGACGGGGTACACGCCGAGTGCGGGGATACCCGACCTACGCGAAGCTATCGCGCACAAACTCAGGGAAGACAACGGTCTGCGTGTAGACCGCGAAGAGGTAATCGTTACGCCGGGTGCGAAACAGGCACTGTTCGAGACCATCTTCTCGCTCGTCCGTGAAGGCGACGAGGTTGTACTACTCGACCCTGCGTGGGTTTCGTACGAAGCTATGGTAAAGATGGCTGGCGGCGAATTAAACCGCGTGACGCTTGACTCTTCGACGGGCTTTACGGTTGGCGACGTGGACCTTGCCGAACACGTGAGCGATGATACGCGTCTCATGATAGTCAACACGCCTTCGAACCCGACGGGTGCGGTCTTTTCGGAAGACGAACTCGAAGAGATACGTGACCTCGCAGTGGACCACGACTTCTGGGTGATAAGCGACGAAATATACGAGGAGATAATCTACGGTGCAGAACACCACTCGCTCGGTGCTATGGACGGCATGAGCGGGCGCACGGTCACGGTCAACGGCTTCTCTAAGTCTTACGCAATGACCGGATGGCGTCTCGGGTACTTCGTCGCGCCCGACGAACTCCGTGAACAGGCGTCGAAGGTTCATTCACACTCCGTCTCGTGCGCCACCTCGTTCGCACAGCGCGGCGGTGTCGCTGCGATAGACGGACCACAGGAACCCGTAGAGAAGATGGTCGATGCCTTCGAGGCACGCCGCGACCTTCTCGTCGATACCCTTGCGGACGCGGGTGTCGAGATACCGCCGCCACAGGGTGCTTTCTACGCCTTCGTACCCGTGGACGCGGACGACGATGCCGCTCTGTGTGAGGAGATCCTTCAGGAGGAATACGTCGCTACGACACCCGGAAGCGCGTTCGGTGTGCCGGGATACGTACGTCTTTCGTACGCTACAAGCGAGAACCGTATCATTGAAGGTGTCGAAAGGATGTCTTCGTATCTCTGACTCTCCGGCTAACCGCGTTCCTCAAGAACCTTCTCGACTATACTGCTCGTCGAAAGAACCTCGTCCTCGCGCTCCTCGCGCCCTGAGACACGAACAACGTCGGCTTCGAAGCCGCGCTCCCTGAGTTCGTCGCGTAGGTCTTCTTCCTCGTAGTGCTGGTCGTGTCCCAAAGTCACAACGTCGGGGCGTATCTCGTGGAGCGGTTCGAATATCGACTCCTCGCTTCCGAGCACAGCGCGGTCTACGGGCTTCAGAGCGTCCACCATCTCGCGCCTCTGTTCCTCGGGCACGACTGGCGGCGTCTTGTGGTCAACCATCGACTCGCGTGCGACGATTACGACGAGTTCGTCCCCCTCCGCCGCCGACTCACGCAGGTAGTGCAGGTGTCCGGGATGTAGTATGTCGAAAGTTCCGGTTGCGAGTACCTTCTTCACTTTTCTCCCTCCTCAGTCCCTCCCGAAAAAACCCGTGTTCTCGGGCTGGAACGGGTTTTCGTCCTTAAACTCAACTTCTAGCACAGGGAGGTCTACGGGTTCGCCTTCCGAAGTATAGCACTGCCACGTGTCACGGTCGTACGGATTTCCGACGATTATGTGTCTCTGTCCCTTCTTCGAAAACGTCCGCAGGTCCTCGTTGCTCGGACGCACGCTACCCGAAGGATGCGAATGCACCGTCCCTACACCCCCGACGTTCGTCGGCACCATCTCGTTTCTGAGACTCGCCATCGACTCACCCGACTTCGTTCCGGGTATGACGAGAACGTCGGTTATTACGCGTCCTTTTCCGGGTGCGGCGTCGCGGAACTCCAGACGCGAAGCCTCCTCCGCGCGTAAAAGACCCATAAACTCGTTCGGATGTGTGTCGGCACACGTTTCTAGCACGAACTCCAGCGTCTCGTCGGCGATTCCGAGCACAGGACTTGACCTAAACAGACCCATTCATCTGAGATGTGTCCGTTGTGTTAATTACTCTTGTCATAGAACCCAAACACCGATTAAAGGTGCGTTCCTAAGGTAGCCTGATGACAGACAAAATAGAAGAACCCGAGGGACCGGTACTCTACCATCTGGATGAAACCTGTGACCTTGACGATGTGGAAGTGGGACATGCCTACTCAGGCTACGTAAACGGAGTCGCCGACTACGGTGTATTCGTTAGCCTAAACGACTCGATAAGCGGCTTGGTGCACGAGTCGAACCTTGCGTCGCCTCTCGAAGTCGGTGAGGATGTCAAGGTTCGTGTCGAGGAGATACGTGACGACGGAAACCTTTCGCTCACGCCTGTACACATGCATGACTACGACGAAGTGTACATAGGCGAACACGACGGAGAGGAGCCGACACGTACACCTGTTGGCGAAGTTATCGAAGGTGACGAAGTTATCGTCGAAGCGGAGATTCTTTCTGTGCGCCAGACAGCGGGACCGACGCTTTTTACGCTCGCAGACGGCACAGGTAACATCGAATGCGCAGCCTTCGTCGGTGCTGGCGAGCGTGCCTACCCTGAGGCGGAGGAAGGCGACGCTGTGCGGGTACGCGGCGAGGTCGAGACACGTGAAGGAGACCTGCAGTTGGAGGCGGACACGCTTGAACTTCTCGAAGACGAAGACGCACAGGAGGTACGCGACCGTCTTTCCGACGCACTCGACGAACGCGCGGAACCACCTGAACTCGAACCTCTCGTCGATTCCGACCGTCTGCGTGCTCTCTATCCGCGTCTCCGCCGTGTCGCAAGAGGAATACGTCGCGCCGTAATGAAAGACCGCCCCGTCGTCGTCCGTCACCACGCAGACGCCGACGGTATGGCGAGCGGTGTCGCTGTCGAACGCGCCGTCTTTTCGCTTTTCGAGGAGATAGTTGACGACCCGGAGGCACGTTACCACAGGTTCAACAGGATGCCTTCGCGCGCACCTTTCTACGAGATGGAGGACGTTACACGTGACCTCAACTACGCTCTGAAAGACGTTGAGAGACACGGACATCCGAAGCCCGTCGTTCTGATGCTCGACAACGGTTCGACGGAGGACGACGCAGACGCCTACAGAACTCTTGACGCGTACAACATTCCTGTCTACGTCGTTGACCACCATTCGCCCGACGACGAAATAGAATCGTTAGTTCAGGAACACGTCAACCCGTATCTCGAAGGCGGTGACTACTCGCTTACCTCCGGTATGCTCTGTGTCGAACTCGCGCGCCTAATAGAACCTTCCGTTGAGGACGATTTGCTACATGTTCCTGCCGTCGCGGGTAAAGGTGACCACTCCGAGGCGTCCGAGATGGAAGCCTACGTCGAACTGGCGCGCGAACAGGGCTACGACGAGGAACACATAGACGATGTCGCCGACGCACTCGACTACGAGTCGTACCAGTTGAAGTACGACGACGGTCGCCATATCATAAACCACATACTCGATGTGGAGGAAAACGACGCACACGAAGAACTCGTGCCGCATCTCAAGTCGCTCGCAGAGGAGGCTTTCGAGAGACAGATGGACGCAGCGCGCGCACACGTTGACGAGGTTGACCTGCCAAACGGTGCGACTCTCTGCACGCTCGACGTGGAGAACTACACGCACAAGTTTACCTTCCCCGGACCCGGGAAGACGACGGGAAGGGTACACGACGGCAAGGTTGAGGACCACGACGGCGGCGTCGTGACCGTCGGTTACGGACCCGACTTCTGTGTGATACGCGCCGAAGGCGTCGGTATCAACATACCGGACATAGTTGAGGAGCTACAGGAAGAGATAGAAGGCGCGGGCGTAGACGGCGGCGGACATCTCGTCGTCGGCTCTATAAAGTTCGTTCAGGGTCGGCGCGACGATGTCTTAGAAACGCTGTACTCGAAGATAGCCGAGGCTCCCGTCGGGACGGAACAGGGATAGGAAATGTGGAACTACAGGATAGCGACAGTCACAGGAATACCCATACGGGTTAACATAACCCTTTTGCTCTTCCTTCCGGTTATTGTTTGGCTGATAGGAGGGCAGGTCGGCACGCAGGAAGGAGCGGAGATATGGGTCGAACTACTCTCGGGGCTTTCTGCGCACGAACTCACCGTCGAACAGCTACAGGCGGGTAACACACCTTGGATTCTCGGGACACTCGCTGCGGTCGGTCTTTTCTTCGGCGTTACAGTCCACGAACTCGGACACGCGTGGACGGCACGGTACTTCGATATCACCATCTCGTCTATCACGCTCTGGATATTCGGCGGCATGGCACATATGGACGAAAACCCCGACGACTGGCGCGTCGAGTTCTGGATAGCCGTCGCGGGACCACTCACGAGTCTTGTGGTCGCAGCAGCCTTCTTCGTACCGCTCCAGTTCCTGCCGCCTGTCGCAGAACTCATCTTCGTATTCGGCTGGCTCTCCATAATGAACGTCGTACTCGCCGTCTTCAACATGGTTCCGGCGTTCCCGATGGACGGCGGACGCGTCCTGCGTGCCCTCCTCGCGCGCAACCGTCCGTACGCACAGGCGACCGCAACAGCGGCGACAGTTGCGAAGTTCCTCGCGGTCGGCATGGGGATACTCGGACTCCTCAGAAACCCTATACTCATACTCATCGCGCTCTTCGTCTACGTCGCGGCGACGAGCGAATCGAGGATGACAGCGATAAGCGAAGCTCTGAGCGGTGTCAGGGTCGCCGACCTCATGACGCGCGAGGTGAAGACCGTCTCGCCCGAAACAACCGTCGCCGAACTTTTCGAGAAGATGTTCGTCGAACGACACACAGGATACCCCGTCGTGCGCGGAGGAGGCGTTGCCGGAATAGTGACGCTCGAAGACGCTAAAGAAGTCGCGCCGCAGGAACGCGAAGCCGTGCGCGTCGAAGACATAATGACCAAGGATGTCGTGACTGTCGAACCCCAAACGGACGCATTCGAGGCACTGCGCACCCTGAGCACGAACAGTTTCGGAAGGCTGGTCGTCGTCGAAAACGGCGAGATAGCCGGTATACTCTCACGCACCGACGTAATGAAGGCTCTCGATGTCATCCAGAGCGGCGGTAGCTTCTCGGAGAGGCGCGTCCCGCAGGTCTGAACAGGTCTCAGTCTCTGCGACATGTACGTTTTCTGACCTGTACGTTCGCTTAGGAACCGGTTTCTTGTGGAAGAGTTAAGTAGGAAGAGTACTTATCCGGTATGCCTCCCGATAGAAAAAGAACAGGAGGCTGGAGAGAACAATGGCAGACACAGATATAAGACAGACAGCTGAACGTATAGCTGAGCGTTTCTCAGAACACGGTGATGTATCGGTAGACGACGTAGAGGAGAGACTCGAAAACCTCGTCAACGAGTACAAGGTTCCGATGGACGAGGCACGCCGAAGCGTAACGAGCCACTTCGCAAAGGAGACGGGTGTTTCGCGCGACGAACTCGGTAGCGGTGGCTCCGAACTCACGTCGGTCGGCGAACTTGACACGCCCGAGGAGTGGGTGACGGTTGAGGTGAAGGTAGTCGAACTGTGGGAACCGTCGAGCGATTCGATAGCACAGACCGGTCTTGTGGGCGACGAGACGGGGACAGTAAAGTTCACTGCGTGGGCAAAAAGCGAAGTTCCGACGCTCGAAGAAGACGCGACTTACATGCTCGAAAACGTCGTCACCGACGAGTTTCAGGGACGTATGAGCGTAAAGCTCAACGCCTCGACAGAGGTCGAAGAGATAGACAGCGAAATAGAGGTTGGCGACAACGAAATCGAGGCGGAAGGCGCGCTTGTTGCGATACAGTCGGGAAGCGGACTCATCAAGAGGTGTCCTAAAGAGGACTGCACGCGTGTCCTCCAGAACGGACGTTGCTCAGAACACGGTGAGGTCGAAGGCGAGTTCGACATGCGTATAAAAGGTGTCTTGGACGACGGAAACGACGTTTACGACGTTCTCCTTGACCGCGAAGCGACGGAGCGCGTGACGGGCATCGAGATGGAAGAAGCGAAACAGGACGCCATGGACGCGCTCGACACGAGCGTCGTCACCGACAGTATGAAGTCGATACTCGTCGGCAGGTACTTCCGCGTCAAAGGACCGCGTGTCGGTAGGTACGTCCTCGCGGACGAAGTTGAGGAGATAGACGAAAAACCCGACGCAGACGCCCTTCTCATGGAGGCGCGATCCGCATGAGCACAGAGATGCGCCGCGAGGTTGCGAAACGTGTCTTCGCTGGCGAGTTCCGCGACGCTTCGCATACCTTCAAGGAGAGCGAAGAGGAGCGCGCGCCGACATATCTCCTCCTCCCAACCGGCGAGAAGGCGAACCGTGTCTTCGCCGTCGGAACGCTGACCGAGAAGGAGGACATCGGCACCGACTCAGAGTACTGGAAGGCACGTGTCGTTGACCCGACGGGGACGTTTCTGGTCTACGCGGGACAGTACCAGCCCGAAGCCGTCGATGTCATACGTGACATCGAACCGCCAGAGTACGTCGCTGTGGTCGGAAAGCCGAGCACGTACGAACCCGACGACGGAGACGGTGATGTTATCACGTCCGTCCGTCCCGAGTCGATGACCGTTGTGGACGCAGACACGCGCGACAGATGGATTGCGGAGACGGCGGAGCGCACGCTCGAACGTATCGAGGGTGGAGAGCGCGCAGAGGAGGCACACGAGATATACGGCGAACGCGACTACAGAAGTATAGTTACGGAGGCGTTGGAGAATCTGGAGTAGAACTTAGTCCGACTCCTTCTTTCGTTGACGTAGACGAACCAATAAAAAGACTACCCTTCGTCGTTGCTCGGACGTGTGCGCTCAGTACCCTTGCCCTTACCGCGCTGACCGCGACCTTTACGACCAGCCGAGGTCTTACCGCGTTCGGCGCGTCCGCTTCCTGCTTCCGCAACCCAGCCAAGGTCATCGTCGTTCTGTATCGCGGGATGGTCGGGGTCAAGCATGATTACCTCGAACCATTTGTGGCTACCGTCCGCGCCGACCCAGTACGAGTTCAGTGTTTCGAGGTTGGGATGTTTCTTCGATGCGCGCTCCTCCGCGATACGCTGAAGGCTCTTGTCGCGTGTGATACGTGTCGTGCCCAGACGTTTCGACCTGCGACCTTTGTTGGGGCGGGGCTTACGCGCGCTGCCTTTGCGAACCCTTGAACGGACGACCACGACGCCCTGCTTCGCCTTGTATCCGAGAGCGCGCGCTCTGTCGAGACGTGTCGGATGTTCGACACGTTCGACCGCGCCCTGTTCTCGCCAGTCCTGTAGACGTCTCCACTGTACCTCCTCGATTTCGCCCTCGTCTAAGTTCTTCCATTCGTCCCGTATGTGTGTGTAGAACGACTTTGCCATGTTATCACCACGGCGCGTTCGGCGGTTCAGTCTTGCGACCACATCCCGGCGTGTCGAAACACGCGCTACCGTGTGCGCTCGTGAGCGGTCGTTTGCCGCGGCGATTTAAACGGCTTTCGTTTTTCAAGAAAAGCTACAGAAGACGCACGACACCTTCGCGTGTCCGCATCGCCTCGCCTTCCATACAGAGCTTATCGATTATCTCGAAAGCCTTCTCACGTCCGACGCCGCGCTCCTCGGCGTATCCGGCGATGTCTTCGTCTGTTGGTTCGTCGAGGTTTTCGACCGCGTCCTTGACAATACGCGTCTGTGGCTTCGATTCGCCGTCGGTGGCGTCGCGCGAAACTTCGCCAGCCTCCTCTACTTCCTGCGTGTCCACACCTTCTTCCTCCATCATCTCCTCCTCGCCGAAACGTTCGGTCACGGTCTCGGAGACTATTCCTTCCTCTGCGATTTCGTCGGCGATGCCTTCGAAGCCCTGTCTACGCGCGAGTGCCATCGAACGTGCTTCCTTCGCCTCTTCTAAGTCGTCGGACTGGAATATCTTGCGCGCCTTCTTGAGGTCTATCTGTGACTGGCACTTGTTACAGACCGTTGTCTCGTTGCCCTTCGAGGCTATCTTGACGCTTTCGCAGTCCGAGCATCCTACGACGATGTACACGCCACAGGTTATGTTTTCCGGCGTATAATCTCTTTCGACGGTGTTTTTGCGAAAGGGTGAGAAGGAGGGTTGATGAACATATATGGGGTCATGGGAAATCCGGTCGAACATTCGCTCTCGCCGCCGATGCACGCCGCGGCGTACGAATCGACGGGTGTAGAAGCGACGTACCTGCGTTTCCGTGTTGAGGAAGGCAACGTGAAGGAAGCAGTTCACGGCGCGTCAGCACTGAACATCGATGGTCTGAACGTCACAGTTCCGCACAAAGGAACCGTCGCGGCTCTTCCTTCCGTCGAACTCGACGAGACGGCGGAACGTATCGGTGCCGTCAACACGCTCGTCTTCGGCGATGAGGGTTATGATGCCGAGGAACTGAGTGCCGAAGAAGAGGCAAAAGGAGACTCAGAGAACGAGAACAGCAACGGCGACGAAAAACCCGTCGCACGCGGCTACAACACCGACGCTTCAGGCGCGTTACGCGCGCTCGAACGCAAGACGGAGGTCGGCGGAAAGGAAGCCGTCCTCGTCGGTGCGGGCGGTGCGGCGCGCGCAATCGCGTTCGCACTCGCCGGCGAGGGTGCGACTGTCGATATCGTCAACAGGACTGTGGAGCGTGCCGAAAAGCTTGCCGACGAAGTGAACGAGGCGGTCGGAAACACCGACGACACAGAAGCCGACGAACTCGACGAAGAGATGAGCGACGTCGGCGGCGACGAGGAGACGAAAACAGCCACCGCGCAACCGCTTGACGCTCTCGAAGACGTGGTTCCTGACGCTGATATCGTCATTAATGCGACGACGGTCGGTATGGAGGAGGACGTTTCACCCGTTCCTGCCGACGCTCTCCGTCCGCACCACGTCGTCTTCGACGCCGTCTACACACCTTTGGAGACGCGTCTTGTGCGCGACGCCGAGGAAGTGGGAGCGACGACCGTAGACGGCGCGTGGATGCTTGTGTATCAGGGTGCAGAGGCTTTCGAGATATGGACGGGGAAGACCGCGCCCGTCGAAAAGATGAATGCAGCACTGAGGGAAAAGCTATGAACTCGACAGACGAGCAAGAAGAACTCGAACTTTTCTCCGAAAAGACGTTCCGTCTTATCGTCCGTCTCGAAGACCTGACAGTCGATGCTGTCGAGAACGCCGTAGTCGAAGCCTTTGATGCCGACTTCGAGGATGTTGACGTTTCCGAGTTCGCCGCCGGTGCGACCCACTCCGAGTTCGAAGGAACGCACGAAGGCAACGACGTTACCGGAACCGTCTCGGAGGACGTTAACGGCGTTACCGTTCTGACTTTACAGGATATCGTCTACGTTGACGGTGCCGCAGACCTTCTCGAAACATTAAACGACCTGCTACGTGACGAAACTCTCGCAGACGCGGCGACTCGTCTGCGTGAACACGACGCCGACGAGAACCCTCTCGAAAAGGTGCTGTAGACGTGACGCTCGAACGTTACGCCGAAATAATCGACGACTACGAAGCCTTTGCAGAAGCATGCGAAGAGCCTCTTCCGCTCACGGCGCGTGTCAACACGAACAAGTCATCATTCGATGAGGTACGCGATACCCTTTCTGAGACGGGATTCGGTGTCGAACGCCTCGGCTGGTACGAAGACGGTTTTCGTCTCGATGTTCCGGAGGATGAAAACGGCGACGACGCAAAGATTGGCAACACGCTTCCGCATTACCTCGGCTGGATAGCCGTTCAGGAGGAAGTCAGCATGCTACCGTCTGTTGTCTTGGACGCCTCTGAGGACGAACTCGTCCTTGACGCGTGTGCCGCGCCGGGTAGCAAGACGACGCAGGTCGCAGGGGACGCTGCGTGTGTCGTAGCAAACGACGACAACATCGGACGTATCTCTGCTCTGCGTAACAACACAGACCGTCTCGGTCTTACGAACGTCGCCGTAACAAGCTACGACGCGCGGCGTCTTCCGGGGTTCGACGCACTCGAAATCGACGCCGCCCTCGTTGACGCGCCCTGTACGTCGGTCGCTACTGTGCGTAAGAACCCCGAGTACCGCGACGGTGTTTCACAGGACAGACGCGAGTCGCTCGTCGCCGTCCAGAAAGGCATCCTTTCGCGCACTCTCGATGTGGTACGCGAAGGCGGACGCCTCGTCTACTCGACGTGTACCTTCGCGCCGGAGGAGAACGAAGCTGTCGTAGACCACGTCGTGCGCAAGAACAAAGCACGCGTCCTTGACTTCGACGTTGGTCTGGAGTCGTCGCACGGCGTTGTCGAATGGCAAGGCGACGAGTACTCGCAGGAAGTCGAAAAGACCCAGCGTTTCTATCCGCACCAGAACGACACGGGCGGCTTCTATGTCGCTCTTCTTGAGGCGTGCTGACCGCTCTCACTCCGCCACTTCGACCGTCATCATATCCTCGGCTACATTCACCTCACCGTCGAAGTTCTCGGCTATCGTCTCTACCATCTCGTCCTCCTTTCCGCTCGTGTGTGGGTAGAGATGTGTGATATAGACGTGGTTCACAGAACAGCCTTCGACGACCTCCGCGAGTTCGGACGGATGTGTGTGGTTGCTCATATCCATGCCGTCTGGGAAGGCGCACTCGTGTACGAGAACGTCACAACCTTCTGCGAACTCAGCGATTCCCTCGACGGGTTCCGTGTCGCCCGAGTAGACGAATGCGTCATCGATGCGGTACGCCGCCGACGGCACGCTGTGCTGTGTCGGGAACGTCTCGATATCCCGTCCTGCGACCTCGAAGGAGTCGCCGGGTTCGAACTCCGTTACTTCGACGTTCGTCTTCTCTTTGAGGTAGTCGTAAGCGTCTAGAAGACCGTTGACCGTCTCCGCCGTCCCCGGTGGTCCGTGAACACGCACCGACTCGCGTCCAAGGAGCCAGTCCGCCTTGATTATCGCTATCAGGTCGTTTACATGGTCGAGATGTGCATGGGTTAGAAGGAAGTCGCTCACGTCATCGACGCGGACACGTGACCTGTTGAGGTTGTGCATCACGCCTACGCCGCAGTCGAAGACGATTTCGTCGTCTTCAAGGAGCAAGCCGCTCTGGACACGCTCCGAGGGTATCGCACATCCGGTACCGAGGAAGGTCAGACGCATATCTCCCTCAGAAAACCTGACCTCCGCTGTGTACTACCATGCCTTCGTCCGTTATCTCCATCGGACGGTACGACGTGTCGTGGTCGGTAAAACGCATCTTACGTACGTGTATCGACCTGTCCATACGGTTCTCCATCTGTTCCAGACCGAGAACGACGAGGCTGTCACCGACGTGTTCCTCGACACCGTATCTCGTGAGCCTTTCGTCCCATTTCTCCGTCACGAGAAGTGCTGTCATCTCGTTCTCACGCAGACGACGTATGAAACGTAGCATACTTCTCCTTGTATCGTTAGTTGAGCTGTCCGAGATACCCAAGCCCGCTACGGAGTCTACGACTAACCTGTCGGCTTTTGTGGGCGCAAGGAGGCTGTCTATCGATCTCGTCAGGTCGTCGAAATCCACGAGTCCCTGACCTGCCTTTTCCTTCAGCGCGTCGTAGTCGTACAGATTCACGAGGTCCTTTTCGATTGCCTGTCTGAGAGGCACGTCGTACCTATCGGCGGCACGCACCAACGTGTCCTTCTCCGACATATCGTTTATCGAGAGATAGGCTGTTCTCTCCCCTCTACGTCCGCCCTCGACAGCGAAATGCATCCCAAACAGCGTCTTACCGCTGCCTGCGTGTCCGGTAAGGAAGTTTACCGAGTCCTCCGGAAATCCACCCCCGATCATCTCGTCGAACCCTTCTATGCCGGTTGATGCTCGCCCTTCCATACCCGGTAATCAGTAACGAACTGACTTAAAACATTCGTGGTAACGAAGCTTCGTTTATGGGCGACCGAACTCTGTGTCTTCGTCCAGTGACTCTACGAAGCCGACGAATAGGTCGCGCGCTGACTCAAGGTCGTTCAGGTCTACGAGTTCGGAGGTAGTGTGCATGTTCCGGTTAGGTACGCCGACGGAAACGGTCGGTATACCGCCGCGTGCCGTGTAGAATGCGTCTGCGTCGGTCGCGCCGCGCGACATTATCGCTTCGTCCTGTGTGTCGATACTGCGGTCTTCGGAGATTTCGCGCAGACGTTTCAGGACGACAGGATGGTTCTCCTTTCCGTGTTTGAGCGTCGGACCCTCCCCGAGTTCTACCTCACCATGCTGTGTCTCGCTCACGTCGGGTACGTCGGTTGCGAAGGTCACGTCAACGACGAGTGCGACATCGGGTTTCAAGGAGTAGCCAGCCATCTGCGCGCCTCTCAGACCGAGTTCCTCCTGTACTGTCGCCGTCGCGTGCAGCGTGACGTTGAGTTCGTCGGTGTCTACGGAACGTAACGTCTCCGCCGCAATCCACGCGCCTATACGGTTGTCGAGACCACGTCCTGCAACAACGTCGTCCATGAGACGTTCGAAGCCTGCGTCGTACGTTGCGGTCGCACCGACGTGGACGCCTGCTTCGCGCGCCTCCTCGGCGTCCTCCGCGCCTATATCGACGTATATTTCGTGCATCTTGGGTATCTTTTCCTTCTCCTCGTCCTCCTGTAGATGAACGGGTTTGCGTGCCACGACACCTGGAACATCGCCGTCGTCGGCGTGTATCCGTACCCTCTGTCCCTGCGCAACCCCGGGGTCGATACCGCCGACCTTCTTGAGGTAGACGTAGCCGTCTTCCGTGACGTGGTTGACCATTAGGGCGATTTCGTCTAAATGTCCCGTTACGACGACCGATGTGTCACATCCGGGGTTGACCGTCGCAGTCGTGTTTCCGTAGGAATCCGTACGGATACCCTCGGCGACTTCTTCGACGCGACCGCGCCAGTTTCCGAGATTTTCGTCCTCGAAGCCCGACGGAGAAGGCGTCTCGACCAGCGTTCTCAGAAATTCGAGTGGTTCTTTCTCCATGCTTTTCCTTCGTAATCCGGGAATATAAACGACCGAGTTCTACATCAGACCGAAGTAGATGGCGAGACCGAAAGCGACGAAAGCCAGCGTACCTGCGAGTATCGGCGCGACTATCCACGTCGCTACGATACGTCTCGAAGTTCCGAGGTTGTACAGTTCTAAGCTGTCCTCGCGCACCTTCTTTTTTTCATCCTCCGAAAGTTCACCGAGCGCGACATCCGCCCCAACAGGCACGCGTTTCGTCGAACGTCCCCATCCAAGCCCGATTACAGAGAGGGTCGCGACGATTGCGAGACTCGCAGGTATCCCCGCCAAGCTCAGAAGCGTGATTATCGTCGCGGCTGTTGTTTCTATGACGAGTGCGGCTTCGAGCGATATATTGGTTATCTCGTTTCCTATCGTCTTCATCGTCCTCGGACCTATAAGGAAAGCCCCTGCGCCGATTGCGACGCCACCGAGCACGACAGCCGGTGTCATCTCGATAGCATCGCTCCCTACGAGGGGTGCGACGGCGTTTGCGACGTTGCTTGCCCCGGCACTGAACGCCATGTAACATCCGACAACGAGGACGAGCATCTGCGCGTACTTGCTCTTCTCCCCTTCATCGCCGAAGTCAAGAAGCTCGACAAGACTGTCGTAAAGATACCTACCCACGACAACGGATATCCAGAACGAGATTATGGCGGAAAGTATCCACCACGTGAGTATAATACCGAACGTCGCCCAGTTGAGGACGCCGAGTGCGACGCCCATTCCCACTATCGCAACCACAGCAATCTGACTCGTGCTCGCAGAGATACGCAGGTAGTTGCTCAGAACCAGCCCTATTCCCGTAAAAAGCAAGACGGCTGTTGACGCAGCGAGCGTGAACTGTTCTGGCGGCACCAAGTCGCGCCCCATCGTCTCGACGACGTTAGGTCCTATAACGATACCACCTATGAAGGCGAAGACAGCCATGAGACCGGACGCCCCACGTAACGAGACGATACCGCTACCTACCGCAGGACCGAAACAGACACCCGTCGAAGAGCCACCGACGTTGACGGCGACGAAGACCGCTGTAAGCAGTCCGACACCAAGGACAGCGACCTCTGTCATCAGTTTTCGTCTTCCATTTCTTCCTCTTCGTCGTCTTCTACATCTTCCATCTTCTCTTCGACTATCTCCTCGACCTTCTCTTCGACGACCTCTTCGCCGGCTTCCTCAACCTTCTCCTCGACGGTTTCTTCGACCTTTTCTTGCGCCGTCTTTTCTACCTCCTCCTCTACCTTCTCCTGTGCCTTCTTTTCGACCGTCTCTTCTACCTTCTCTTCGACAACCTCCTCTCCGGCTTCTTCTACCTTTTCTTCGACGGTTTCTTCTACCTTTTCTTGCGCCGTTTTCTCTACCTCCTCCTCTACCTTCTCCTGTGTTTTCTTTTCGACCTCTTCCTCGACTTTCTCTTGTGCCTTCTTTTCGACGGTCTCTTCCACAGTCTCTTCGACCTTCTCCTGTGCTCTTTTCTCCACCTCTTCCTCCATCATCTCCTCGGCACGTTTTCCAACCTCTTCTTCGACCTGCTCCTGCGTTTTCTTCTCTACCTCCTCCACCTTCTCTTCGACACGTTTCTCGACCTCGCCTACGTCCCTCGTTACCTCTTCCATCGTCTTCTCGACTTCCTCCTCGACCTGTTTACCGACCTCTTCAACCTGCTCTTCGACCTGCTCACGTGCCTTCTTCTCCACCTCTTCCTCAACCTCTCCGACCTTCTCTTTTACGCGTCTCTCCGCTTCCTCCGAGGCGTACTTCCTCAGCATCCTGTCACGGAACTCCATCTTGCCCCAGACGTTGAGACCGTATCCGACGACGAGTCCACCAAGGAAGGCGGCAACGCGTGTGTCTGGTCGGAACGCGAGAATCACGAGACCCACAAAGAAGACGATCCCGTAGATAGAGTCTATGTAAAACTGCCTGTTCCTCTTTTTCATCCGTTCCCAGTTGTGACGGGTCGGGTTTAACCGTACCGATAAAGCACCCGAAGCTTGATATTGCTGAAAGATGAAGCCACGGAGGAATGTCGGTAGAAACCGACTCCGAAAACCGTAGAGACGACACAGACGACGGAACCCCGAACCCTGTCCTCGTAACTGCGGGTGTCTGTGCCCTAATAATCGGCGCGCTTGCTGCGTACGCTACGATGAACCTCGGCATCTACGGCATGGCTGCTGCGTTCGTCGTCGCTGTCGCCCCCTCCGTATACTACCTCTCGCAGAAGCAGGTACCCGCCGAGGTTGTCGGCTCCGCTTCTTACGTCGCAGGTGTTGTTCTCGTTCTCGCGCCGTCGGTTCTGTACCTTTCGAACATCGTCACAGGTACGACGGAAGAGGTTCTTCTCTTTCCAGAGACCGTTGCACTCGAAGAGATAGACTCTGTGGGGGAGATGCTTTTCGGCGAAGGTGGACCGAGCACGGAGACCCTTATCCAAGGCTCGATAGAAGCTGTCGTCCCGCTGGTCGCATGGACTGTGGTCTTCATGATGGTTGCGCTCGTTCTTTTCGCCGTCGGTATGTTTCTGAGCAACAGAGGTAGCAGACAGAGACGGTGGAAGGAACAGAGGGAACGCGACTAGTCCAGAGCCTCGCGTACGGCTTCGAGCGTTGCGTCGGCTTTCGTCGTGTCACCCGAAGCTTCGAGTGCGGCATCGGGGTCTTTGAGCAGATGACCGGTCGTGACACACGCGACGGTTTCCGTCGAATCGATGACACCCTCGTTCAGGAGCTTCTTGACGCCTGCGACGCTCGTCGCGCTCGCGGGTTCGACACCGATGCCTTCACGCTGCGCTAACTTGACCTGTGCGTCCATGAGTTCCTCGTCGGTGACGCTCGTCGCTGTGCCGTCGGTTTCCCCGATAGCCTCGCGCGCTTTCGGTGCGTTGACAGGGTCGCCTATACGTATCGCAGTTGCCTTCGTCTCGGGCGACTCGAACGGTTCAAGGGGACCGCTTTTTTGAAGCGCGCCGACAAGAGGCGACGCGCCTTCCGCCTGCACCCCTGTCATCATAGGCATCTCGTCTATGATTCCGCCGTGGTAGAACTCACGGAAGCCTTTGTATATCGCGCTGATGTTGCCCGCGTTCCCTATCGGCAGGACGACACGGTCGGGTACCTCCCAGTTCATCTGTTCGAGCAACTCGAAGGCTATCGTCTTCTGTCCCTCCAGACGGTACGGGTTTATCGAGTTGAGGACGTAGAAGAACCCCTCGTCCGCGAGTTCGCGCACGATACGCAGGCATTCGTCGAAGTTGCCGTCCAACTCGACGAGATGTGCGCCGTGCATCAACGCCTGAGCGACTTTACCCATAGCGACCTTTCCTTGTGGAAGCAGAACGACAGCAGGTATGTCCGCCGCCGCGCCGTACGCCGCAAGAGCCGCACTCGTGTTACCTGTTGAGGCACAAGCGACACGTTCGATGCCCAACTCTATCGCCTTTGAGACACCGACTGTCATACCGCGGTCCTTGAACGAACCCGTCGGGTTCATTCCTTCGTGCTTTACGTGTATCTCGACGCCTATCTCGTCGGAAAGCTTCTCCGTGTCGTAAAGCGGCGTGCCGCCCTCGTGGAGTGTCACGCTGTCGGCTGTTTCGAGCGGCAGTACGGACGAATATCTCCATACTCCCAAAGGACCCGAAAAGTCGGAACGCGACGGTGTCTCCTCGTAACGTACTTCGAGAAGACCGCCGCAGTCGCATGTGTACCTCGGTTCGTTGCCACCGTACCTATCGCCGCACTCTATGCAGTGTAGCCAGGTCATTATAACTCCTCTTTGATTATTCTCTTCGACCTCTCCAGTGCCTCGTCTATGTTTTCGATGTCGGGGCCGCCACCTTGTCCGAACTCGGGCGAACCGCCACCGTCTCCGCCGAGCATTGAGGCGAGTTCGCCTGCGACTTCACCTGCGTCCACGTCTATACCGTCAGGGACGCCGACGACGACACCCGCGCTTCCGTTTCTTCCCGCGAAGACGGCGACTTTGCCTTCCTCGACAACCGAGTTCGCCGCGCTTCTGAGTTCGTCTATGTCGGCGTCCATACGCTGGGCGACGAGGCTTACGCCTCCTACCTCCTCCTCGTCGGCTTCCTCGGTGCGGAGTTCTGCGAGTTCCGCGCGTAACTCCTCTATCTCTTTGCCGCGTTCCTTCCACTCTTCGAAGAAACGCCGCGCAGTCTCGGGCACATCTTCACGCGGAACACCGAAGACTTCCGCGGTTTCGCCGAGAGCGCGTTCCGTCTCCTGTGCCGCGTTAACCGCCGCCTCACCCGCCGAAAAGACGATGCGTTCGACACCGTCCTGTATACGTTCTGTGTTGCGTATCTTTATGTAGCCGACCTCGCCTGTGCGCGAGACGTGCGTGCCACCGCACGCCTGTACGTCGTCGTCAACCTGTATGATACGTATCTCCTCGCCCGCCGGAATGCCTCCCTGATAAAGGTCGAAGCCGTACTTCCCCTCTGCCTCGTGTCTGTCGAGCCACGAGTCCTTTACGCGGACGTTTTTGCGTACCGTATCGTTCGCCGCGCGTTCTATCTCACGCACCTCTTCGTCCGTAAGATGTTTGTGGTGCGTTATATCGATACGCGACGACCCGACGCCTTTCTGCGCGCCAGCCTGTCGCACGTGGTCTCCGAGTACGCGCCGTGCGGCGTCTATGACGACATGTGTCGCCGTGTGGTTCCGCATCAGAGCACGTCTGCGGTCGGCGTCTACCTGTCCGCGGACAACGTCACCCTTTCCGAGCGGCTTGTCCGTGCGGTGGAAGACGACTCCGTCGCGTATCTGAACGTCTTCGACGTGTGCGACCTCTCCGTTCTCCAACATCCCTGTGTCGGGTGGCTGCCCGCCGCCTTCAGGGTAGAAACGCGTTTGGTCAAGCACTATCTCGTAGCCGTCTTCTTCGTCCCTCTCGTACGTGTTCAGGACGACAGCCTCGAACTCCGTGCGTTCCGCGTCCTCGTAGAACAGAAGGTCTGTCTCCGGCAGGTCGCCGTCCACAGTCTCTTTTTCGTCTTTTTCGTCTTCGCTCTCGCGCGTCTCGTGTCTTTCCGCCACGAGAGCGTAGAAGTCGTCGGGAACGTCGACCTCTACACCTTCTTCCTCCGCGATTTCGGCGACTGTGTCGGGCTGTATACCGTGCGAGTCGTACATCTCGACGAGTTCTTCGACAGGAATCGAACCTTCTTCGGCGTACTCCTCCGCCTTTCGGCGCACGAGACGCCCGCCGCGTTCGAGAGTCTCCTCGTACTTCTCGACCTCCTCGCGCACGACGTCACGTATCACATCGCGGTTTCTGTAGCCGAGACGTTTCGCCTGTTCGTCCACGAGTTCTTCAAGGGGTGTTTCGAGTCCGATTTCGTCGGCGAGACGTACGGTACGTCGCAGAACGAGACGTGCGAGATAGCCTGTGCCGACGTTCGACGGTACGATTCCGTCGCCCAACATGTATGCTAGCACGCGCGTGTGGTCGGCTACGGCAAACGCGTTTTCTATCGGCGTAACGAGCTCGTCGAACTCCGCGAGCGAAAGCCCGACATCGTCTGCGACCTCCTCTCTGACGGCACGCACGTCGTCCACCTCGTCGGCGTCCATCATGCCCGCGAGACGCGCAATGTCGGCGAGTATCTCGCCGTCGGGGCGTTCGACACCTGCTTCCTCAACGATACGGTTCACCATCTCGGGATACACCGCCTCGTAGACGGTCGGCGTCCCCTGACTTAGCCACGTGAAACGCTCTAAGCCGTAACCTGTATCGACGATGTAGTTGTCCATCTTCGCGTACCTGTTGCCGTCTTTCATCTCGTACTCGCCGTCTTCGTCCTGCTCCAGATCCATGAAGACGAGCGTCGCAACCTCAGCACCGCGGAGTATGACCTCGAAAGCCGGTCCTGCGTTACCGCCGCCGACCCAAGGCGACTCGACGTACGTCACCTCTTCGAGGGGCGCGCCTAACGATTCGAGAAACTCATCGCAGTACGCAACAGTTCCTTCTTTCCAGTAGACTTCACCTTCGTACGCGCCTCCTTCCGAACGCGAGTTGAAGGCGTGGTGTGCCATCATCTCGAAGGCGAGCGTGTGCCTACCCGTCTTTCCGACGTTGTCGATGTCTTGCATCCGTATGCAGGGCTGAGAAATCGTAAGCGGATTCGCGGGCGGCGGCGTCTTTCCGCTCGTGACGAGCGGCTGGAAGTCGTATATCGATGCCTGCGTCAGAAGAACATCGTCACGCCACCGCGAGGCATCGACAGGATACGGGTCAACACGTGTGTGGTCGCGGCTTTCGAAGAAAGACAGAAACTCCTCACGCATCTCTTCAAGCGTGTACTCGTCATCGAAGGCGGGGTTCCCTATGAAAGAGTACTCGTCACAGGGTGGTTCACCGCAGGTTTCCTTCGAGGCGTCACGTGTCCAGAAGTAGCGTTCGCAGTCGGGGCAGTTCTTCCGGACGAATCCGTTCTCCTCGAAGTAATCCAAGCGGTACTCGTCCTCGTCCATGTACGGAATTCCGTGTCCACGTCTAAAACGTTTTCCGAAACCGTCGTCGCTCGCTTATACAGCTTCTACGCACAGTCTGTTTTAATGGCTCGAAAACGTATAGCGTTTTAACTAAGACTGGCGATAGATTTATATACTCGGCGATAAACTGAGAAAATGTATGGTGGATGACATGAACAGCGAGCAAGGTAGCGGAGAACAAGTTTCCCGTCGTAGATTCCTACGGACGGCGGGTGCGACGGCTGCTGTCGGTGCAGGGGCAGTTGGTGCGACGAACAGTGCGGCGGCAATAAGCAAGGGCGACGGCGGTCTGTCTGGTCCCGACGACTTCCCGCGTTACTCGACACGTGGACATTTCGATATCACGTGGTGGGGTGGCGTTGACCAGAACGAGCCTTGGTACGTCTACGAGGAATGGGGCGACTTCTCCGGATACGACCAAGGAAACGACCTCGTCATACACGCACACGGCTGGCTTAACGACGACCAAGGCGCGATAGACGGATCGTACACCGTGGATCAGGCACTTTCGCAGGACGGCGGCTACAACGAACCCGTCGTCGGATGGAGCTGGGACGCCGATCTTGGTACCGTACCTTTCTCGTGGTGGGCTTCGACGACCATAGCGGAGGACAACGGTCCGAAACTCGCATACGCGACCTACCAGTTCAAACAGAACAACCCGAACGTCAACGTGCGGTACGTAAGCCACTCGCTCGGTGCGCGTGTAGTTGCTTCGGCGATAAAGCAGTTGGACGACTGGGGATTCACCGACTACGTAGAGTCCGTGACGTTCTTAGGCGGTGCGGTGGACAACGACGCAGTCGCACTCGGCGGGGCGTACGGCTATCCGCTCCAGCGTGTTGTCGCGGATCAGGTTGACAACTACTACATAGAGAACGACGCCGTCCTCAATTACGCCTACTCAATCGGCGAAGCCGACTCGGCTGTCGGTACCACGGGTGTCGAAGGCACGCCTCCCGCGAACTACAACGACCACAACGTTTCGTACAGGGTGCCCGACCATTACTCGCACTACTACCTCAAGGAAAATGGCGGCGTGATGGACTTAGTCGCGGGCGACTTCTGACGGAAGTACCGAAACGGGCGGTTTTCTTTCCCCTTTCTCATAGACGGAAGCATGTATGTTTATCATCCGCGGAAGATGCGGCTCCGAACACCTCCTCTCGTTCCGTATCACTATAACCCAGAGATTTAAGTCTACACGAAGCCTAAGAAACCTCACCACATGCCGAAGAGGAATCTGAGAAGGCACGCATACGCGGCGTTGGTTTCGGTTTTGCTCTTTGTCCAGCCCGTGTTAGCACAGAACGCCAGCGAAGAAGTACCGGATATCTGTAACAACCAACTCGTGGTTGCGATGGACAATCTGATTACGCTGCTCGCTGTCATCGGACCCGTGGTCGGTGCTCTCGTAGCAATGGCTTCGATGCTCGTGCTGACAACGACACAGAACCCACAGAAGAAAAAGAAGTGGGTTAAGACACGCAACGACGCAATAAAGTACGGCATAGGCATCTTGTTCGTGGGTGCTATAATGCAGTTACTCGTTACTGTCGTAGCACCGGAGGACATGAGCACGTGTATCGACGCTGTAGGGATAGGTACCTGAGCCGCGGAGTCGTAACCGCGTTTCTTCTTCTTTTCTTGCTGCTTGCAGCGTCGCCCGTCGTCGGCTTCGAAGTCCCCGAACCCGACCACGGTGTCGAAGAGGAAGAGTTCGATAGACTCTGGTCGGGCTACAGCTACGACTCACCATCCGAGAACGCTTCCACGAACGAGTACCTGACGCAGGCTTCCGACTACGCATACGCAGAACCGCCCGCCGCGCCAGACAGATGGAACGCGGGCGAGGTTAGCGACTTCTTCGGCGGCACCGCAAGGATTTCGCAGCATCCGCCCGACGCAGAACTACACGACGGCGAAGTTGTGAAGGACGCCTACGTGAGAATCTTCGGTGTTTCCAGAAGCACACGCGTTCTGTTCTCACCCGAGCGCGACGCGCTTTACATACCGCCTGACGGAGAGGTACGCGGCTTCACAGACTACCGTATCGAGGGTAACGAAGTCCTCGACCATTCGGTGAAGATAGAACTCGTCGAGACGGAGAGCGCGGTTTCGGGCAACGGTGGCTTCTCTATACCGTACGAAGGTCTGACGCGTAGCGACCTCGCCAGACCTGACCCACGCGAAGAGCCTATACCACCGGACTTCTCTCCCGGGGACGTAACGGCAGAACTGACACTTCGTGCGAACATTACGGCGACCTACATGGATGGTAACGAAACCGAGACGGAAAGCATCTATGTCAACGACACCATAGAGGTACAGCCGTACAACCCGGTACGTCCTCCACCCATAGCCGTATACGGGCAGTATCCGGACGACGACACCGCTCTTTTCTTCCTGCGTGAAGGACCGTGGTCGTCCGTGAGCCTATCCGACGGCACGACGGTACAGTCGAACTGGCGTTTCTTCAGCGCGCGTGCCGAAGGCTGGGGAAACATGCAGCTTTCGACGGGCGGCGGGTCTTCTGTCTCGGAGGATATCTACCATCCGCTCCGTGTGTACGCATACCCTTCAAGAAGCGGCGTTCACGTCGAAGGTGATGCTGAGATACAGAACATTCTCGGTGATGAAAACGAACCGCCTTCGCTCCCCGAAGGATTGAACTTCGACCTTCCAAGAGGAGAGTACACATCTGTTCAGGGGTTCGATCTGCGCTACGACTCCGAATCCGAAGCCGGTAACATACGTCTTAACGGAATCGTACAAGGCACCTCTGCCGAACGTTCGCCTTTCCCGAGCGTACAAGACATACGTTCCACGGATCTCAACATCTCGGTTATCGGGAGACAGGAAGACGCAATAAATATCGAGGTTAGTCTTATCAACGAAGAAGGTGACCCTGTGGAGACACGCGGAGACGACGGCTTCGTTCGTATAGAAGGACACGGGGAGGTGAACACGGGTATCGACGGAACCGCTCAGATGGAGATATCGCCACCGCCTTCGGGTGCTGTCACCGCCGAATACGTCCCTTCACCGTGGTACGAGGCACAGACACCCTACGTCGGAGACACGGCGTCCATCAACCCAAACACCGACTTCGACCTCATCGCCGAAATCGGCATGCTCTTCCAGCTAACCGTCTTCCTTCTACCGTTTCTCGTCTCTGTCTACTTCTTAGACAGGTTGCTTGGTCTCGGTATCTGGCCTCCGTGGAGGCGTATATGAGGTACGACAGAAAGAGACGACGGAGTTAACTATGAGTACCATCAGTAGCAACCAAGTAGACAGATGACACAGGAGATAGCCTTCGTCGATGGTATAGTTCAGGCGGCACGTGAGACACTGTCGCAAGGCTCCGACGAGCTTCACACCTCGGTTCAAGAGATGTTAGAACTCGCCGTTACCGTGACTGTCAGGACGCCGCATCCAACACCGCGTGACGGCTTCTTCTTCGGCGAACCTACAAACGAGCCGTGGATGTCGCTCTATGGATACTACACGGAAGCCGTCTTGCCTGTCACGGTGCTTGTCATCGCTCTCGCCGTTGCGATGATTCTGTTTACGGGCATATTCGGAACCTTCCTGACGGGCTACGAGAGGTCGCGTGCGAAACGCCGTCTCGTCGTCGCCTTCCTTTTCGTTCTTGCTTGGTGGGGTATCGGTGCTTTCGTCCTGCGTTTCGTGGATTCTCTCGCAGTCGCGATCGCACCGGAGCCTTCGGTTGTGGCTTCGACGTTTCAGGACACGATGGCACTCAACGGTCAGGGCACGACGACTACCGCGGCTCTTACCCTCCTAGAAGCCGTCGTCGTGCTTTTCCTAGTTGTGTGGTTCTTCGTGCGTTGGCTCGGAATATACGCCCTGATGCTCGCAACACCGATAGGCGTCGCCTTCTGGGTCGTTGATGTCGGACCTTTCGCCTACCTTTCGAGACTCATAGAATCACTTCTCACGAAGTTCATACCTCTCGCGTTCGTCACCGTCCCTGCTGCTATTGTCTTCCGTGTCGGCGAACTCCTTTTCGGCAACTTCGATCCCGCAGCGGAGTTCGGAACGGGCGTAGGACCTTTCCTTTTCGCGCTCGGTTTCCCGCTTCTTGTGCTTGTCGTCGCATACTACATGTTCAGGATGCCAAGCCTGAGAAAGATGGCAGCTATGGGTACAGGCGCGAATGTCGAGAGACAGACGGTCGAAAAGGGACGCGAGACACCTGGCGGCGGAGACGCTGCGCCGGAGTCGGTGTATAAGGGCAGGTCGTCGGAAGACGAGGAGACGCCGACACCTGACACCGACCGCTCCCGACGTGAAACCGAACTCCCGACGCCTTCGGGAGTTACGAAACGTGCGACGAGGACGTACGAAACCGGCGGTGTGAACGCCGATACAGGAACAGTCCCACGTGACATGTCGAGGTCACGCAGAAAGGTCACCGACATGAGGAGGTGGGCGTGATGTCGTCGTCCGATCCCACACGGCGCGTCCCGAAGAAACTGGGTGAAAGCGACGAGTTCTGGCGCGGATACACGCTCGACGACCTCCTCGTTGGTGGCACACCTTTCATAGTCGCGGTTCTCCTTACGGCGTATGTCATACCGCCGGAGTACCGTTATATAGGCTACGCGCTCGCTTTCTTTGGTCTTGTCGTCGGTGCCATCGCCGTCTACGTAACACCCGACCATATGACAGCGAGCGAATGGGTCTCGACGTACGCGCACCATTTCCGACGTCCAAAGGAGGTCGAACACGTCCGTTATGATTTCGACTCCGTACGTGAACAGACCGACTTCCCTGAGTCCGGCGCGTTTGAGGTAGGTCAGCGTACACAGGAACTCACAGACGTGAAACGCGTTCACAAGGACCGCGACGCAGTCGAACGGGTAGACGGCACATTCGTCGGTGCAGTCCGCGTCGAACCCGCGAACATGGCACTTGCCACCGACAGAAGATGGAGGGAAAACGTCTCGGCTTTCGCCGACTTCTTCAACAACTCAGTCGAGTGGAGCCTTCAGATGTACTCGACGACGACCGAGTTCCCTGTCGATGAGTACCTCCGGAAACGCGAGCGGAGACTCGACGACGACGATGTCGCAGGAAACCCTATCTTTCGACGCCTCATAGACGAATGGCTCGACTGGTATCCGCGCGAACTCGAAGCGCGTGGAACGAACATACGTGAGCACTACATAATCGTCCCTGTACGGCGCGATGAGGTCGTCGGTAACGGCGACGAAGGCGGCTTGCTTGATACGCTCTCCGACATACCAGTCTTCGGCGGCGTCTTCGGGTTACTCGCATCGGGCGACGAGATGACAGAGGAGGAGATACGAGCACGCGTCCTTGACGAACTCGACGAACGTCTCCGTATGGTCGAAAACGAGGGGATACAGAGACTGGACGGATGTCGTGCCCACCGTGTCGAGGCGTCCGGACTTGCGCGGATACTCGCAGAGTTCTGGGAGGGCGAACCCGCGGACTTCGGCGATACCGACGGCGTGTTGCGCGAGAATCCCGTCGTCGCAGGCGACTTCGATATGAACGGTGCAGAGATGGACGGAGGCGCGAAAGCGGAACCCGCAGAGGTCGAAGAGACGGAAATGGACGAAAAAGACGGCGAACCGGAAGGAGAAACGTCGTTCTTCGGCTCGCTTTTTACCAGAGGCGGCGGTGATGATGAAGAGGTGACAGACGGAAACGTCACGGACGACGTAGAGGAGATGCACAAGGCTCTCGTCGCACCTTCGGAAGCGGTCTTTGAGCGCAACGCCGCGAAGTTGGGCACGCGGTGGACGAAGTCGATGTGGGCGGAAGGCTATCCGGACCAGCCGGTAAACGGTTTCTTGGAGCGTCTCTTTACCGAACCCGGCGTCGAGACGGACGTTGCGATACACGTCGAACCGCGCGACACACGCAAGGCGCAGGAAGAACTAAAGGACCGCGTCGGTACGCTCGAAGCAGAGTACGAACGCAAACGTGAGAGACGCGACGTTGACGCACGCGGCGTTCAGAAAGACCTCGAAGATGCGGAGGAG
>Ga0207714_1000276_pt1 | contig 35416 bp, 25 predicted proteins | sample PonA232FremontCA_2_FD_187270 | JGI IMG/M metagenome (GOLD analysis project Ga0207714, IMG submission 187270) | Marine sediment microbial community from Fremont, CA, USA - Pond A23 Sediment 2 (SPAdes) | ecosystem: Environmental > Aquatic > Marine > Unclassified | place: USA: Fremont, California...
CTCCACTTTGCGGTCGTCAGCCCCATGCTCTCTCGGACCCGCGCCCGCCTCCGCAACCTCGAACACCGGGTGTCGCGACGTATTGCGCGGGCGTTGTCCTAAACAGAGCCCCCGGCCCCCACCCGGCATCGCGTCCTCATCCAGATCTCCCCCTCTGCTGCTGTCGAATGGCTTCCGCCTCGGGCACGGGCGGGGTGTATGATGGGGTCTCTCCCGTTTCCTAGCCCCCATCTTCAATGCGTGTTCTCGCCTGTCACTCCCCGTACGGCCAGGGTGGCGTCGGTCAGCACTTCGCGCACCTAGTGGAGGAGACGCGGGCTGACGGCGAACTCGCCTACTACCTGAACGCAGCCCCCCACACCGACGACGCCCCCGCCACCGGGCGGCGGCTCTCGGCCGCTCCGTTCGGGTGGCTCTACCGTTGGACCCCCCTCCGCTACAGCGCCGGCTGGGCCAGCTACGTCCAGAACGACCTGTTCGACCGTCGCGTGGCCGCCGGGCTCGAGGGGCCACACGAGCGCTTCATGGGCTTCGTGGGGCAGTCCCTCCGAAGCTTCCGTCGCGCGGAGGCACTCGGGTTCGAGACCCTCGAACTGGTCGCCGTCAATAGTCACGTCGACAACGTGCGCCGCCTCCACGACCGCGCCGCGGAGGACTGGGGGGTCGATAGCAGCTGGCTCAACGAGCCCCACCGCCGGAAGACCCTCGCGGAGTATGAGCGAGCCGACCGCATCTACGTCCACTCCGACTACACGCGGCAATCGTTTCTCGACGCCGGCATTCCGGCGTCCAAGCTGGAGCGCACGTACCTGCGCCCCCACCCCCGCTTCCGGCCCGCCGCCGGGCGGCCCGATGACGGCGTCTTCCGGGTTGTGTACGTGGGCCGCGTCGACGTCACTAAGGGCATTCCGGTGCTGCTGGAGGCGTTCTCGACGCTCCCCGACCCGGCCGAACTCACCATCGTGGGCGGCTGGCCCACGCGGAAAATGCGCCGCTTTCTGGCGCCCTGGATCGAGGAGCACCCGCGCATCCGCTTTGCGCCCGGGGACCCGCTCCTGGTCCTGCAGGCCGCCGACGTCTTTGCCCACCCCTCCTACGAGGACGGATTCGGGTACGCGCCCATGGAGGCGATGGCCTGTGGCGTCCCCGTCGTGGTGACCGAAGACACAGGCATGAAGGAGTACGTGACCGACGGCGTCGACGGGTACGTGGTCCCCACCGGGGACGTAGCGGCCCTCCGCGACCGCCTCGACCACCTCCGCCGTCACCCGATGGCACCGTTCCCGCACTCCCCCGTCGCGTAGCCCCTCCCATTCCTATGCGCATCGCTCACTACATCCACGACCTCGACGGGCAGGGCGGCATCGAAACCTACATCGCCCGGCTCACAGACGGCCTCCGCGCCGCGGGCCACGAGGTGCTCTCGTTTGGCCTCCGTGGCCGGACCTCGGCCCACCGCCTGCACGTCCGCGACGAGCAGGACCTCTACCGCCAGGCGCGGGCGCACCGGGTCGATGTGCTGCACCTGCACAAGGCCGTGACGCAGCGTCCCCCGCCCGACCTCCGCGTGCTGCGCACCGTCCACGACAACGGGGCCGCCTGCCCGAGCGGATCGCGCTACTTGTCCCGGAGCCAGACGCCCTGCAACCGCACGGCCGGCCTCCCAGCCTGCCTCTTTGGCCACTACGTCGACGGCTGCGGCAGTCGGCGCCCCGCGAGCGTACAGCAAAACTTTCGGCGCCTGGCCGCCAACCAGCGCGTGCTGCCGACCCTTCCGGTGCTCACAGTGAGTCAGTACCTGAAGGACGAAATGGTGGCCCTCGGCTACCCCGACGCACAAATTCGAGTGATGCGCTCCCCGGCGCCCGACGGCCCGGCTCTTCCGCCTCCGCTGCCCCTCGACCGCCCGCCGCGCCTGCTGTTTCTGGGCCGCCTCGTACCCGAAAAGGGCGTCGACTGGCTGCTACGCGCCCTGGTCGACGTGCCCGCCCCGGTGCACCTGGACATCGCCGGCGACGGGCACGCCCGGGCCGACCTTGAGGCGCAGGCCCGCGCCCTTGGCCTGAACGACCGAGTAACCTTCCACGGGTGGGTCTCTCCCCCCGCCGTGCCCGACCTACTCCGGGCGGCCCGGGCCGTCGTCGTCCCGTCGGTGTGGCACGAACCGGCCGGCCTCGTCCCCCTGGAAGCAGCCGCCTACGGCCGCCCCTCAGTCGTGAGTACGGTGGGCGGCATCCCCGAGTACGCGACCTCCGACTTTGCGCTCCACGTGGCGCCCCAGGACGAGCCCGGTCTCGCCGCCACTCTCGGTCGGCTCTGCACGAACGCGGCCCTCGCGGCCGCGATGGGCGAGGCCGGCCATGCCCGGGCCCGCTCGACCTTCCCCCTGTCTGCTTTTCTTCACCAGCACGAGCAGCTCTACACTGCCCTCACCGCCGATGTCCCCAATGCCCTCTACGCAGCCCTCTCCCCTCAGCCCTCCGGTGCCTGAGCGCGCCATGTCCCCCACGCAGCGGCTGGAACGGGCCCCACTCTCCCCGAAGGAGGCGTCCCTGCTCAAGTACCAGTACGACATCGTGCTGGGCTGCCCCCGCTCCGGAACCACGTTTCTTATGGAGGTGCTCAACACCCTTCCCGACGCGGAGTGCGTGACCGGAACCATTCTCCCGGTGTCCATTCCCCAAATCGTGAACGCGGCGGACCTCTCCCCGACCCTCTACGACGCCCTCGCGGTTGGCTTCGAGCGGGCCCTCGACGACTACATGGAGTCGGGACGGTTCCACTCCCGGGCCGCCGCCGTTCAGAAGTGGGTCAACGCCCCCACGGGCCTCCGCGGCCTCTACGACGCCCTCCGCCTGCGCCGCTCGGTGCGCCGCATGATCTACAAGGAGCCGTTCCTCAGCTTTGCGCCGGAGTTCGTGTACTACGCGCTTCCCGACGCCAAAATCATCCACATTTACCGCGACGGGCGGGACTGCGCCAACTCGCTGATTCGAACCTACGACGTCCTCAGCGACGAAAACCTGACGCACCTGATGGGCGCCGAGATGCGTCTCGGCCGAAAGGTGGGCGACGCCTACGTGCCCTGGTGGGTCGAGGACGGGCGGGAGGAGGAGTTCCTGGCTGCCTCTCCCTTCGGTCGGGCCATCTGGATGTGGGCCTACATGGTGCGTCGCTGCGATCACTTCTTCTCCCTGCCCGAGGTCGAGGCCAGCGGGCGGGTCATGCTGCTCCGGTATGAGGAATTCATGCAGGCCCCCGAGGCCTACGGGGAAAAGATCCTCGAGCACCTCGGTCTCGAGTCCACCCGGGCGTTCCGGCGTCGCCTCCAGACCGCCCACACCGGGTCGATCGGCAAGCACGAACGCCGAGGCCCTCAGGAAATCGAGGAGGCCGAGCGCCTGGCCGGCCCCGAACTCGCCCGCTACGGGTATCTCTAATCCCCTTTCTCCCCTCCCGTTATGGCTACTGTTCACCTTCTCTCCGCCGCGGCTCAGTCGACGGCCCCGTGGGACTACGCGTTCGACGACCTCGAGCGCATGCGCCGGTCCGCTGACCGGGACCGGCCCGGCGTGCACGCCCTGACCGACGACCCGGCGACGGCCGACGTGATCCTCTTCGTCGAAAACTGTGATCCGATTCGGCACTACTTCGAGGTACGGCGGCACCCGGTCTACCGGGCCCACCGCGACAAGTGCTTCCTGTTCTGTCGGCACGACTTTCCCGTGGCCTTCCTGCCCGGCGTGTACGCCTCGATCCCGGCCCGCTGGCACGACCCCTCCCGAACGCGGGGCGGGCTCTACCTGAATGCCTTCGACCACCCGTTCATCACGTACGACGAGACGCCAACGCCGCGGGACTACCTGTACTCCTTCATCGGACAGGCCGGGACGCATTCCCTCCGGTCGGCGCTCATGCAGCTCCCGCCCGAGGACGGGTTTCTCTTCGACACCACCCCCTACTGGCCCTACGCCGAGCTCCCGGTTGAGACCCGGACGGCTCTCGAACGTCAGTACGCCGACGTCGCGGCGCGGAGTAAATTTGTGCTCTGCCCCCGCGGCCGCGGGGCCTCGAGCATTCGCCTCTTTGAAATGATGCGGATGGGCCGGGCGCCGGTGATCATCTCGGACGAGTGGACGCCGCCGGACGGCCCCGACTGGAGCGCCGTCAGCGTGCGCGTCGCCGAGGACGACCTCGACCGTCTTCCCGAGTTGCTCCGCGGCCGGGCCGACGAAGCCGAAGAGATGGGCGAGCGGGCACGGCGGTGCTGGGAGCAGTGGTTCTCGGAGGAGGCCACGTTCCACCGGGTGACGAACTGGTGCCTGGACATACAGGCTGCCCAGGGTCAACGGTCTTCTCCGTGGTCGCACGTCCTGCCCCAGCTCGCGCGTCCCCCCTATCTGAAGATGGCTCTGCGCACGGCCTACGGGCAACTCCCCGCCCGAAAGAAGCGCCCCCAATCTTCGGCCGCCAAGGTCGGCTGACTTTTTGGAGGGAAAGGGAAAACGACGCATCGGCGCCTGTTCCTCGGGAGCCCTAAGCGGGCAGGGATGGAAGATTTAGCCCTTCCATGCTCCTTCTACCGGCGTCGAGGTCTGCACCGTGAAGAGGTGTAGAGGCGTGGGTAGACTTGCCTCCACCCATCTATCCCCGAACGCCGCGGGCAGATTCGGAATCAGACCCGGCGGACACGATCACACACCGGCCGTGTCCTTTCCCCGCGGCGATCGCATCTGGAGCCCCTGCTCGGTGCGGACCACGCTGGCGTGGAATGCCGACCTCCCTGCTCTAACGCGTAGGGGCACGTTCCCCCGCAACAGACCGTTGTGGATGGCTGGCACGTGTCCCGACAGGCGTCAGGCTTGACAGCCGTCGCCGTCTCGTTCGGGACACAACCAGAAGGCCGCGGAGGTGAGCCGCCGCTCTTGATTCCTGCCCCCAGGATCCTTGACCATTTTCCCGCCCCCTTGGCCCTATTCAGAGGGAGCAGAGGACAGTGAGGGGCCCTACCTCAGCACAGGGACCGGGTCGTCTACCGCCCCGACACCAATTCGGGCGATGGGAGGGGACCAAGATTCGACGGGATGGTCTCGGCGGCCGACGGAACGGCTTCTGCCCGCCCCGTAACCGCCGCGTACATCGAGCGGGTGCGGTCGATCATCGTCTCGACCGCAAACTGCGACCGTGCCCGCTGGAGGCTGGCCGCCGCCATCTCCGCGCGGCGAGCGGGATCGTCAAAGAGGTCCCGGAGCCGGTCGGCCAGCGCCGCGTCGTCGTCGAACGGAATGATGAAGCCGGTGTCCCCGTCGAGGATCTGGTCGTAAGCTCCCGAGGCGGGCGTCCGAATCGGAACGACCCCGCAGAGCATGGCCTCGAGCGTCACGAGCGGGAACGCCTCACGTCGGCTCGGCAGGACCGACACGTCTGCGGCCCAGAGGACGGTTCGCGAATCGGCAAAGCCGAGCATGTGCACCGTGTCGGAGAGCCCCTCGGCCTCGATCAACCGACGGATATCGGCCTCGCCGGCCCCGGTGCCCGCAAACAGGGCATGGATGGACCGCCCCTCCCGGTGCAGACGGCCGAGCGCACGAATCAGGACGTCGTGGCCCTTGACGTGGTCGAGACGCCCCACCAGGGCGACGGTCGGGGTACTGGGCCCGAGCCCGAACGCCGTCCGGGCCGCGTGTCGCTCCGAGGGCTGGGGCGGTCGGAAGTGTGCCGCGTCGATTCCGTGGGGGATCCGAAAGATTCGGGCGTCGGGGGCACGCAGGCTTTCGCGGTAGAGCGCCTCCTGCTCCCGGCAGAGCGCCACCATGCCGTCGGGCAGGAGCGATACAACCGAGTTCACCGCTGCCATCAGTCGTACCCCGGTGCGCTTCGGATCGGGGTTCAGGTGAATCGTGCTTACAATCGGGATCCCCGTGACCAGCCGGATTCCCCACGCGTACGGGAAGAGCGAGAAGGAGTGGAGGTGAATGACGTCCGGCTTGAAGGTCGAGACCGCCTCGTAGAAGGCGCGCAGCCCCCGCCCCCCATCCAACGGCCGCCGATCAGGGCGCTGGGCGTCGGGAAACGGGACGTAGAAGTAGGGTACGCCGTGGCTGTCAAACCAGTCCGGCCCCCGATTCTTGATGTGGTAGGCTGGCGTCGTTTCCACACACGACGCCACGCCGACCCGGTCGCCCCGCCGCTGCAGGCCCTCGGCCAGCGCCATGAGGTGGGTCGTGATGCCGTCATTCCCGTGAAGGTACCCGACGAGGTGAAGAACGCGGAGTGATGTGCTCGGGATGGGTCCGGGGGCGGTCATGGTACAGTAACGCGGGAAGGCGCCGGGATGGGCGTGGAGGAACGAGCGGGCCCTGTCGTCGGCAATGCGCCGAGACGTTGCAGGACCCCGAAGAAGGTACCGAATGGTGCTGATCGGTGGGGGGAGAAAAGGAGTGCCCCCGGTGCGTCTTCGGGGCAAAGCGCGGTTTCCCCAGAGATCCCCTCTTTCCCCCTGGCGTCCCTGTGGACGGACGCGGCGCTCTTTTCTCTTTTCCGAACGGAGTGGGGAGAATTCGGAGGTTCTATCAGCTCCTGGCTGACCCAAGAGGCGCCAGATGCCCCGCTCCTCCATCCGGGGATGCCGGATATTAGGGTGCGCCGTGATCTCCCCGATCCGGCCTTCCCCCCTTCGGCCTCCCCACTGTTCGGTTCATGCGCCTCGACCTGATCTTTCCGGCCTTTCCACCCGCCCTGGATGGGATCGGAGACTACACGTTTCACCTCGCCTCGACCCTCGCGCAGGAGCACGACGTGCGGGTCCTAACGGCCCAATCGTCTCCACGCCCCTGCCCCCCGGCACGGGTCCTTACGGCCTTCTCTACGAGCTCCCCGAACGGCATCCGGGAGATTGAGGAGGCAATTGCCCTCGACCCGCCCGCGTGGCTCCTGGTGCAGTACAATCCGTTCAGCTACGGGCACTGGGGATTCACCCCCTTCTTGGCCGCTACCCTGCGCTCCCTGCGCCGTCGGCACCCGTCCCTGAAGATCGCGGCGGTCGTCCACGAGCCGTTCGTGCCGATCGAGTCCTGGAAATTTGCGGTGATGTGGACCTGGCAGCGCTGGCAGTTCCGCCAGTTGGGGGCAGCGGCCGACGTTCTCTTCTTCCCCCTTCAGAGCTGGGCCGACCGCTTCCGCCCCTGGTTTCCCGGCACCGAGGTGCACGTCGTGCCGGTGGGGTCCAACATTCCGAACATCCGCGCCGACCGGCAGCAGGTGCGCCGTGCGCTCGGGATCGACGATCGGCTGGTCGTCGGCCTGTTCGGGACGGCGCACCCCTCCCGGCAACTGAGCACGGTCCGGGTTGCCCTGAATCGCCTTCGCGCCGGGGGCTTGGCCCCGCTGCTGCTGTACGTGGGCCCGGCCGGCCCGGTCGTACAGACGACCCTTCCCGGGCACCCCATCCACGACGCAGGCGCACTGCCCGCGGCGGACGTCTCTCGCCATTTTTCGGCGATGGACGTCTACCTCTGCCCATTCGAGAATGGGGTCTCGGCCCGCCGGGGCTCTTTCCTCGTCGGGCTTCAGCACGGCGTCGCCACCGTCTCGACCCACGGGGTCGACACGGATGCCGACCTGCGGGCGGCCGCCCCCGGTAGCATGCGCCTCGCCCCCGACGATCTGCCCGACGTCTTTGCCGACCACGTGGAGCAACTGGTTCGGAACCTCCCAGAGCGTACCCGACAGGCCGCCGCCGGGGCGGCCTACTACGAGCACACGTTTTCCTGGCCCCTGATCGGTGAGACCATCACCGCGGCCCTGCGGCCCCGGCCGGCCCTGTCCCCTTCCCCTTCGCTCTCTTAGTTCCCCGCTCCATGGCAACGCTTGCCCTCAGCCAAACCCGGGCCACCATCCTCGGGACCGGAATCGCCCTGCTCGCGCTCTGCGCGCTGGGCATCGTGGTGTCGACCCCCTACGCGGTGTACCTCAACTACCTCTTCCCGGTCACCGCCCTCGGCCTCGGCGCCTGGTTCTACCTGACCAATCCCGGCCTGTACTTCGGGTTCACCTGGTGGATCTGGTTCCTGACCCCCTTCGTTCGGCGGTACGTCGACTACGAGGTGGGCTACTTCACCCAGTCCAGCTACATCATGCTCACGCCGATACTGGTAACTGGGTTGTCCCTCTTCAGCGTGCTGCACTACGCGACCCGCTTCCAGTCACGGCTATACCAGCCGATGGCGCTGGTCTTCGGGGCACTGCTCTACGGGTACGTGGTGGGTATCCTCCAGAATGGCCCGATGCCTGCCACGCTCGGCCTGCTGGAGTGGGCGTGTCCCCTGCTCTTCGCCTTCCACCTCCTCGTGCATTACGAAAAGTATCCGCTCTATCGTCGCATCACGCGGTCGGTCTTTACCTGGGGCATTCTGATCATCGGCGTGTACGGCATCATCCAGTTCTTCTCCCCCCTCGCGTGGGATCGGTTCTGGATGGTGCAGTCCGGCATGACGACGATCGGTCGCCCCGAGCCCTTTGAGGTCCGCATCTTCAGCACGCTGAACTCCCCCGGCCCGTTTGCCGGCATTCTGATGGTGGGCCTTATGGTGCTATTCGAGGCCCGCGGCCTCAGTGCCCGACTGTCGATGGCACCCGGCTTCGTGAGCTTCCTGCTGTCGCTGGTCCGCTCGGCCTGGGGCGGATTTGCGGTCTCCCTGTTCTACGCCATCGCCCGCCTGCAGACGCGTCTCCGCATGCGTCTGCTGGTCGTGCTCGGGGTCGGTGCCCTCTTCTCCCTCCCCCTGCTGCTGCACGACACCGTGTCGGAGACCGTTGCTCCACGTGTCGAAAGCCTGGGCAACCTGGGGAGCGACAACAGCTTCACGGCCCGGTCCGGCCTGTACTCGATTGCCGCCATAAATTCCCTCACCGAACCCGTCGGCCGCGGATTCGGGAGCTTCGGTCGCGCCGCGAACTTCAACGAGAACGCGATCGCGAGCTTCGACAGTGGCCTCATGGCCATTCCCTTCACCCTGGGCTGGCCCGGTGGGGTCCTATACGTCTTCGGGTGGGCCTGGATGGTGTCCTGGATCGTGCGCCTCCGTCAGGAGGAAACCGACCAGTTCACCGTCATCGCAACCGCCATCGTGATGGGCATGATTGCGCAGATGCTCTTCTCGAACCAGCTCACTGGCGTCATCGGCATGGCAACCTGGACCTTCACGGCCCTCGCCGTCTGTGGAAAGCGCTACTACGAGACCGCCCGCACCGACCCCGAGGCCGCGACGACGGACCCGAAGCCGGACCCGCACGCCTCCATTTACGCCTGATCGTCCACGGTCTAGACCGTCCCCACCATGCGAATTGCTATCGTTACCCCCAAGTTTGTCCGAGGCGACGGTCAGGGCCGCGTCAACGTGGAGGTCGTCCAGTGTCTGCTCGACCGAGGCCACCACCTGGTCCTGCTCGCGCAGGAGGCGATGTCGGATCTCGTTGCCCACCCTCGGGTGACGTGGGTGCCCCTCCCGGGCCGCACCTGGCCGACGGCTCTCCTCCGGGAGGTAGCCCTGGCCTGGGCGAGCGCGCGGTGGCTCCGCACGCACCGCGCGACCGTGGACCTAGTGGTCTCGAACGGGTGCTCGACGCCCGTCCCGGCCGACCTCAACGCCGCCCACTTCGTCCATCATGCCTGGCGGACGGCCCCGGCCAACCAGACGCCCGCCCGGCCCGGCCCCCGTCGCTGGTATCAGTCGCTCTACACGGCCCTCAACGTCCGGTGGGAACGACACGCCTTCGCGTCGGCCCGTCAGGTGGTGGCCGTCTCCGATCAGGTGGCCGCGGAGCTCGTTGCCGCCGGGGTGCAGCCGGACCGCATTCGAGTGATCCCGAACGGCGTGGACCCCTCCGAGTTTGCCCCGGGCGTCGAGGATCGCGCCGCCCTCAGGCTCCCGGCCGACGTCCCGCTCGGCCTCTTCGTGGGCGACCTGCAGACCTCCCGGAAGAACCTCGACACCATCTTCCGGGCCCTGTCCGCGACCCCGGCGCTCCATCTCGCGGTGGCGGGCTGCGTGGACGACAGCCCGTACCCCGACCTGGCCGTCCGAATGGGCCTGGCCGATCGCGTTCACTTCCTGGGCTTCCGTACCGATGTCGCGGCGCTGATGCGCGCGGTCGACCTGGTGGTCTGCCCGTCGCGCTACGAGCCCTTCTCCCTCGTCGTGCTGGAGGCCCTCGCCTCGGGCTGTCCGGTGGTGACGGCCCGCACGGTCGGGGCGGCCGCCCTCCTGACCGACGCCTGTGCCCTCGTGGTCGACGACCCCGAGGACGCGGACGCCCTCGCGGGGGCTCTCGCCCAGCTCGGCGACGATCCCGCCCGTCGTGCCCAGATGGGCCGGGCCGGCCGTGAACTCGCCCTCCAGTACACCTGGCGACGGATGGCCGAAGAGTACGCAACCCTTTTCGACACGCTGGCGATCTCCCCGTCGGCCCCCTCTCCTCTTTCCTCCGCCTGAGCGACTCATGGTCACGCCTCCGCTCTCTTCCCCCCTCCCTCGGCCCCCGGCCGAGTCCGTCCGTTCCCTTCGCGCCCTGGCGATCGGCATGGGATGGCAACCCGAACAACCGGGCAACGGCCTGGACCGCGTCTACCACGCCCTTGCCACTCACCTCCCCGAGGTGGGCGTCGACGTGCAGGGGCTCGTCGCCGGATCCACGGCCGTGGCACCCGCGACGGACGAGCGTGTCTCGGCCTTCGCCCCGCCGGCGGCGTCGCTGCTGGGACGGTTCCGGGCCCTTCGTCGGGCTGTGAGGACCCAACTGGCAGAAGCCCCCGTCGATCTCGTGGTCTCCCACTTTGCCTTCCACACCGCCCCGGTCCTGAACCTGATTCGGGACCTCCCACTGGTCGTCCACTTCCACGGGCCCTGGGCTCAGGAGTCGGCCGTCGAGGGTGAAGCACCGTGGAAGGTCCGGGCCAAGACGGCCCTCGAGGGCCTGGTCTATCGGCGGGCCGCGCGGCTCATCGTCCTCTCGGAGGCCTTCCGACAGGTACTCGTCGACAGCTACGACATTGCTCCCGATCGCATCCACGTCATACCGGGCGGAACCGACGTGGCCCGCTTCGACACGGGCGTCTCGCGGCGGACTGCGCGCACCCGGCTAGGCTGGCCCACCGACCGACCGACGATCCTCGCCGTGCGTCGCCTCGTCCCGCGCATGGGACTTGAAAATCTGATCGCGGCGGTGCACGACGTGCGTCGGGCCCTCCCGGACCTGCTCGTTCACATTGCCGGGAGCGGCCCCCTCGCCCCCGACCTCACGGCCCGCATCGAGGCCGAAGGGCTGACCGACACGGTCCGGCTTCTCGGATACGTGTCCGACGAGGCCCTTCCCTACGCGTACCGCGCCGCCGACTGTTCGATTGTGCCGAGCGTCGCCCTCGAAGGCTTCGGCCTCATCACCGCGGAGTCGCTGGCCGCCGGCACCCCTGCCCTGGTCACGCCGGTGGGGGGCCTCCCCGAAACCGTCCGGGGCCTCTCCCCGGCACTCGTCCTTCCGGACGCGACGGTCGAGGGCCTCGCCGACGGGATGACCCGGGCCCTCACCGGGGCACTTCCGTTTCCCACCGACGCAGAGTGCCAGGCCTACGCCCGGCGCCATTACAGCTGGGCCACGGTGGCCCGCCGCGTCCAGACCGTTTACGCCGAGGCGATGTCGGCCGCCGTTCCTCTTCCTGCCTAGGCCTTCCCTCTGTGGTCCGACCTCTCTTTCTCGACCAGTCCGGCGCCCTCGGGGGCGCCGAGCTCTACCTCTTCGACCTCGCCCGCGCATACCGGCCGACCGGCCACGTGCTGTTGTTTGAGGACGGGCCGTTCTACGCCCGCCTCCGGGATGAAGGCCTGTCCGCCGAGGTCGTGCCGGCCGCACGCACCCTCCAGGCCGTGCGCAAGCAGGGCGGGCTGTGGGCGCTCCTGCGCGTGCTCCCGAGCCTCGCGGCGCTCGTCTGGCAGGTGGCCCGACGGGCCCGGTCCTACGACGTCCTCTTCGCCAACACGCAGAAGGCCCTCGTGGTGGCCGGGCTGGCCGGGCTCCTGTCCGGGCGGCCCGTCGTCTGGAACCTCCACGACCTGCTGACGCCGGCCCACTTCTCCGAGTGGTCGCTCTGGGCCGCCGTCCAGGTGGCCAACCGGCTTACCCATCACGTCATCGCCAACTCCGAGGCCGCCCGGGCCGCGTACCGGGCCGCCGGGGGGACGTCGCCCACATCGGTTGTCTACAACGGCCTCGACCCCGCCCCCTTCGACGCGATCCAGTCGGCCGACATCGACGCGCTCCGCCGTCGGTTGGGCCTCGGGGCCGGTCCCGTGATTGGCGTCTTCAGTCGGCTGGCCGCCTGGAAGGGCCAGCACGTCCTTATCGAGGCGCTCGACGAAGTCGACTCGTTCGTCGAGCACGAAGGGGTGCAGGTTCTGTTCGTGGGCGACGCGCTGTTCGAGGGCGACCAGCCCTACGCCGATGCCCTGCGGACCGCCATCGACGCACGGGGCCTGGGCGATCAGGTCCACTTCCTCGGATTCCGGGACGACGTGCCCGCCCTGATGCGGCTCTGCGACGTCGTCGTCCACACGTCGACGGCCCCGGAGCCCTTCGGGCGCGTGATCGTCGAGGGAATGCTCGCCAATCGGCCCGTCGTGGCGACGAACGCGGGGGGCGCGACCGAGATCATCGTGGACAAGCGTACGGGACGGCTCGTCCCCCCGGGGGACGCTCGGGCCCTGGCCTCCGTGCTGGTCGAGCTCTTCGGGACGCCCGAGGTGGCAGAGAAGCTCGGTCGGGCCGGACGCACACATGCCCGATCCACGTTCGGCCTAGCGCCGATGATTCAGGGCGTCGACTCTGTGCTCACGCGCCTTCGGGGCCGAGGAGCACGCGGCCGGGCATTCCCCTCCGAGGCGTGAAGAACGAAACGTCTACAGGGAAAACTGACACTTGTCCTGTTCCGAGATTGATTTTGGGACTCACTTTGAGAGAATCCTCATCTCATATTCTAGTCTCTTAATTCCAGATGTCCGGTCGGCTTTTGGCGCCGTCTTCTCGCGACCACAGTCGCATTTCAGGGTATTCCCTCTCAGGTGGAGAAAATGTCCGCCCCCGAGACCCCGGACATCGGTGAGTCCCGCACGCATTTGGTTGCCGACGGTTACAGACCTACCGGTGATCCCCCGACCGTGGAGGTATGGTCTACTTAGGTGCTCCATTCTCTGACACTTAATAATCTAATGGATGAATTAAGGTATTCTTTTTCCGATCCTGGTACGCGAATTGACCAGTGGATCAGTCGTGCTACTGGCCTCCCTTGTCCCCACCCCCACCGACGGCCATGCCGCTCTGGTACCTCTTTCTTGGGTTGTTTTTAGCCACGGGTGCTGTGGCCGGCCTCTTCACGGCCTTCATGGACGACCCGCGATGGCGCCCATCGATTGACGTCCCCCGTCCCCTGAACCGCTTGGGGGGCGGCGCACGACTTTCGATCCTCTTCTCCGCGGCCCTCGGGCTGATTCTACTGGCTGGGGCCTTTTCCCTGCCCCTCTTCCAGGCTCCCTCGGAGACGGTCACCCTTCCCGTTGAGGTCCTCGGTCCCGACGGGCACACCGTAAGCGTGCAGGTCAACGCCTCGGAGGGCGCACGTACGGAGTCGCTTTACCTGAAGACGTACTCCATCGGATATCCGTACCATCTGGCCAACATTCGCGGCTATTCGGTCGACAAGGCGTCGATCAAGATTAACGACGGCCCGTGGGTCGACGTCAACAACAGCACGGTCGAGTGCGTGACCCCCGAGTCGGACCTGCGGTGCGTGGACGGCCCGATGCACACCATCCGGTTCCGGATCCCGGCCTCGACGCTGGGAGGATTCGAGGACGGCGCCAACATGGTCCACTTCCGGTTCAACTACGCCGCCCCCTCCCCGGAACGGGGCGACCCGTCGACTGGCTACCGCATCCTCGACCTCGAGCTCGAGTCGTCGTCCGGCGCCAATCTAATCGACGGCACCACGTTCACGTGGGACGATCCCGGCACGTGGACGGCCCCGGAGGGCTTCGACTCCTCGACCGACGTGGAGGAGGGGGAGGCCCTCTGGTCGGCCCGAAACTCGCTCGTCGACAGCTGGAACGGGGAGCAGATCTGGGCCTCCTGCGCGGACTGCCACGCCAAGGACGGGTACGACCTGCAGTACTTCGCCTTTTCGAATCACTCGATCGTCCAGCGGTCCCGGTTCCACGGCCTCTCAGAGTCGGAGGGCAAAAAGATCGCGGCCTACATCCGCTCCCTCCAAATCGAGACGTACGACGGCACGGCAATCGATCCGCCGGGCCGCCCGTGGCACCCGCCCTACCAGCCGGGCCCCACGCAGGTCTCGTCCCGCTCGGAGGGGGCCCCGCGCACGGAGGGCACGCCGATCAGTGAGCTCGACCCAATCTACTGGGCCGCGGGCGCCGGGGTCGAGTGGGCGCTCGAGGACGACGCCGTGACTAAGGACTACCTCTTCCCGAACGGCGTTCGGCCCTCCCAGATGAAGGTCTCCGGCACGATCAATCAGCGGGAGATTCCGGTGGCCCTGCAAATGCCGGACTGGAACGAGTGGCTGCCCGTGCACCACCCGATCGACGTCTGGGGCGACGAATTCCGGGAGCACCGTACCTACCAGGACTACCTCAACCGAACGCCGGACAACCTCTGGCGGGCCCGAAACGGCGACTACAGAAAACTTGAGGACGCAACCTTTCCGATCTGGTCCGGACTCGAGGAGGGCAGGGACAACTTCAAGGGCCGCTCGGTGCCGGACCAGTACGACTGGCAGGTGGCGGAGCTGAGCCGCATGCAGTGGGCCCTCACGAAGCACTTCGAAATCCTGGTGCCGACCCACATGGAAAACAAGGTGCAGGAGTTTCGGGGAGCCGGGGCCGACCGGCTCCAGTGGCCATCGTCCTCGCGGATCCTGTTTGATCAGGCCCCCCACATTGGCATCAAGACGAGCGACGGGAAAACCGTTAAGGGGCAGGACCACGACCTGATGGACCGGTATTTCGACACGAGCTGGTACCAGCTCCAGCTCGTGGTCAACTCGGGGGCCACCTACAGCACCGGCCAGAAGCCCCTGGACTGGCGATACCACTTCCGGCATATCCCCGGCATCGGCACGCACCCCTGGCGCTACGCCACCTCGTACCTGAAGCTGCTTCAAAACGCCGAGACCATCGCGGAGGACGGCAACTCGCCCTTCTACGACAACACCTCGGAGGGGTGGCATATGCGGCATACCTCCCCCCTCCACATCGACGGTCAACACATCTGGTTTCGGGGCGCGAGGGAGAAGCTGTCCGCCGACGAGAACCGGCGGCTCCTGAACGTGGTGTCCCAGATGTTCGTCGACGGCATGTCAAAGAACGACCCGGACCGATGGAATAGAATCGACAACAGCGATCAGGGCCTGGACCCGGCCGATCAGACCCCGAGTGCCTACAGCGGCCCGATCGGGCAGAAGAGCGAGTACGACCGGCACTGGTGGACCGCCCTCAGGAACTACGGGGAGGCCGGCGTGTCCTACGAGCTGCTGCGCCCCCTTGCCCAGTGGTCGGCGAAGGCGTGGCCAAAGGGGGACTGGATGGGCCTGATCGACCCGTACGAGGACAACCCGGCCGTCGACGAGGACGGGTCGTCCGATTCGAACTCTCCACCGACCGTAAGCCTCGTCTCCCCCGAGACGGACACGCAGCTCTCCCCGTCGTCCAACCTTACCCTCGAGGCCTCGGCGCAGGACCCTGACGGGACGGTTGCCAGCGTCGAGTTCTTTGCCGACGAGACGTCGCTCGGCTCCGACACGGACTCGGGCTACACGGCGACCTGGAGCCCCCCTTCCACGGGCTCCTACACGGTCACCGCCGTCGCGACGGACGACGACGGCAGCGAGGCGGCCTCCGACAGCGTCCAGGTGGTCGTGGAACGACAGGGCGACGGGACCGGATCGTCCCCGGGCGTAACCTACGCCTACTACGAGGGGAGTTGGTCGGAGATGCCGTCGTTTGAGCAACTTACCCCCGTCGCGTCGGACACCGTAGCCAACTTCACCCTGGACCCGGCCCAGCGAGCCGACGCGTTCGGCCTGCGCTTCGAAGGATTCCTGCAAGTGCCCGCCACGGGAACCTACACGTTCTACACCGAATCCGACGACGGCTCGACCCTCTCCATCGACGACAGCCTCATCGTGGACAACGATGGCCAACACGAGGCCGTCGAGGCGTCCGGCACCGTCCGCCTCTCGAAGGGGTACCACGCCATCACCGTCGACTACTTCGAGGCCGCGGGCGGCGAGGCGTTGTCGGTCCGGTGGGCCAGTGACTCGATCGCAAAAGCCCCCATCCCTCAGGATCGTCTGTCGCCATCACGGCCCACCCAGACGGTGCGCCACACGCTTCGTCTCCGCCAGGGCTGGAACCTGGTCTCAAGCTACGCCGCGCCCTCCGACCCGTCGATGGACCAGGTGTTTTCGACGGTGCAGTCCGACCTCGTGGTCGCGAAGGGCGAGCTGGGGCAAATCTACAGCCCCCCCTACGGCATCTCGGCGCTCTCCCGCTGGGCCCCGACGGAGGCCTACCTGGTCTACGTGACGGCGGAGCGCTCGATCTCGGTCGAGGGAACGAAGGTCCCCGCCGACGCCCCAATCCCCCTGGAGTCGGGCTGGAACTATGTCTCTTACCTTCCCTCCGGGCCGCTGTCCGTCGAGGAGGCCTTCGCCTCCCTCAGCGACAACCTCGTGGTGGTCAAGGATGAGGCCGGCAACCCCTATATGCCGGATTCGGACTACCAGGTGAACGACATCGGAGAGGTCCGTCCGGGCGAAGGGTACAAGCTGTACGTGGAACGGGCCGACACCCTTCGGTATCCGACGACCGCGAAAGCACACGGTGCTCTGGGAGCCCGTACCAGCCAGACCAAGGCGTCCGCGGGCCCTCGGGGGGCGTCGACCTCGGCAACCCTCGTCGTCGAGGCCCCCGACCTGGACGACGACACCGTCGTCCGGGCCAGCGTCCGGGATCAGGTCCTGGACCGGGCACCGGTCTCGGACGGATGGGTGGTGCTCAGCGTCCCAGGCCGCAGTCGATTCGACGAGGGTGAGGCGCCCCGGGCCGAGCCCGGCGACCTCATTTCCCTCTCCGCGGGCCCGGACGGCGACGCGTTGCAGGTCTCTTCGGCGGAGAGCGTGCTTGGACAATCCAGCGGCCAACCGCTCACGTATCGCCCGGAGACGGTTCTGCACCTCACGACCGCCCGGTCCGACCAGGTCGTCCTCGAGAAGAACTTTCCGAACCCGGTGCGCTCGGCCACGACGATTACGTACACCCTGCCGGAGAAGGCGAAGGTCTCCCTCACGGTCTACAACGTCCTCGGCCAGGAGGTCGTCACGCTGGTAAACGGTCCCCGGCAGCCAGGCACCCACGAGGTCACCCTGGACGCTTCCACGCTCAGTAGTGGAGTGTACTTTTATCGACTGAAGGCCGGAAGTCGCACCCGATCACGGAAGATGTCGGTCGTCCAGTGACGGCCGGTCGGCCCTCTCTCCCTCGCTCACCGAGGGATCGTCGTTTGTCGTATTGCCTCGCGCGCCCATGCGACTCTCTCTATGTGTCATCGGTACGCTTCTCGGACTGCTGGTCGGCCTGCTCGGCCCGTCTGTCGTCGCCGCTCAACACTACTCAAACTGCCTAGAGCAGACAGATACGGGCACGAGCGCCACCGTGGTCGTGCCGGACACCGTCGATCTAGCCCTGCCGGACGGCGTGGAGATCCGGGACGGGGACGAACTCGCCCTTTACACGACCGACAGCACCTGTGCGGGCCACGTGGTCTGGCGGGCCGACGGCGGGGCGGAAACCATGGTGGCCGTGGGAGGCAGTAGCACTCCCCGCACCCAAGATCCGACGGGATACGCGGCCGACGAGCCGCTCAAGCTCGAGGTATGGGACGCCTCCAAGGGACAGGAATACGCGGTGGGCACGGCCCTCGCCTACGTCCCCTGCGGCAGCGATGCCCCCCTGTGCCGCGACGACGGCCGGTACGAGAACGACACCATCTTCACGCTCGAGCAAATCGGGGAGTCGGATCAGCTCCCCGTCGAGCTGACCCGCTTCACGGCCGTCCGCACTCAAGGACGGGCCCGGCTCGAGTGGGTCACCGCGAGCGAGACGAACAACGCCGGATTCGAGGTTACTCATCGCCCCGCGAGCTCGTCGCAGTGGCGCGTTTTAGAATTTGTGGAGGCGAAGCCCTCCCGGGAGGGCGCCACCCGCTACCGGTACACGACGTCCCGCTTAGACCCGGGCCGCCACCTCTTCCGGCTCCGCCAGATTGACATCGATGGCAGTACATCTCTGTCGCGGGTGGTCGAGATCCAGCGGTCGCTCCAGAAAGCGGTCTCCCTGAGTGGTGTGCGCCCAAGCCCGGTGCGGCAACGGGGGACGCTGGTCCTCCGCGTCGGACGTCGACAGCACGTCACCGCCACCCTGTTCGACCTGCTCGGCCGGCCGGTGCGGTCGGTGGTCGACGCGACGCTCGCCGCCGGCCGCCGGCACGAGCTCACGGTGCGGGCCCGCGGGCTTCCCAGTGGTCAGTACGTGCTCCGGGTACGGGGGGCCGACTTCTCGGTCACCCGTCGGGTCACGGTCATCCGGTAGGCGCGCTCCCCGGCGACCGCTCGCCGGGTCCCTCCCCGTTTGGGGCCCGACCGACGCCGGGGCCCGGTCAGGTCGTGGCGACGGGTGCCTGGACGACCACCGATCCGGGCGTGTAGGCCAGATACCACTCGCCGAAGGCCGCCAGCCCGTCCGCGAGCGTGGTGGTAGGCCGGTAGCCGAGCATCCGTTCGGCCTTCGAAATGTCGGCGTAGGTGCGGGCGACGTCTCCCGGCTGCATCGGGAGCCGTCGGATGACCGGCTCCACGTCAATCGCCGCGCCCACCATCTGGATGAGGGTCGACAGCGAAGTGGTTTCCGAGCCGCCGAGATTGAAAATTTCGTACTCGGGAGGCCCGTCGAGTGCCCGGCAGAGGCTCCACCAGACGCCCTCGACGATGTCGTCGACGTACGTGTAGTCCCGGCTCGTCGTGCCATCCCCGTACATCGGAATGGGCTGTCCGGCACTCATGAGGCGGGCAAACTTGTGGATGGCCAGGTCGGGGCGCTGTCGCGGGCCGTACACGGTAAAGAAGCGGAGACAGTGCACCGTCAGGCCGTAGAGGTGGTGGTACGTATGGCCGAGCAGCTCCCCGGCCCGCTTCGTCGCGGCGTAGGGCGAAATGGGCTGCGAGGCCGGATCCGTTTCCGTGAAGGGCACGTCCGACCGGTTGCCGTAGACCGACGAGGAGGACCCGAAGAGGAAGGCCCCGACGTTCAGTTGTCGGGCCACTTCGAGCATGACCTGGGTGCCCACCACGTTCGTCTGCTGGTAGCCCACCGGATCCTCGATGGACGGCCGCACGCCGGCCTTGGCGGCCAGGTGAATGACGGCGTCGACCGGCGGGCGCTCCCGAAGCACCCCGAGCACACGGTCGAGGTCCGTAACGTCGGCCTCGACGATCTGAAACCGCGGGGTCGACCGCAGCTCGGCAAGCCCCTCCAGCTTGAGGGCCCGGTCGTAGAACGGATCGAAATTGTCGATGACCGTCACCCGGATGCCCTCCCGAAGAAGGCGATGCGAGAGGCGGCTTCCGATGAACCCGGCGCCGCCCGTCACGACCACGTGAGATGCACTTTTTTGAGCCATGAGAGCCAGATTAGTCCCGAAGGGAAGGGGGGGCTTAGGCCTGAGCGCCGACGAGCCGGGAAGGGACGAACGGAATTCGTCGCGCCCGGAGCGACTGGGCCGCCCGGAACCGCAACTGCTTGACCTCGAGGCCGAAGCGCCACGTCGCGTACGTCCGCCAGGGCATCCAGCCGCTCCGCCGCAGGTACGAGAAGTATCGCCGCCGTCGGGGATGGGCACACGCCGCCCGCCACGGCTTGAACCGGGTGGTAAAGTGAATGACGTTCGCCTCGCGAAGGATGCGGGGACGGTCGCGCCGGCTCGGGATGGGGCCGTAGCGCGCCGAGTCGAACCATCGGGCGTCGTAGTACCAGTTCAGCACGTTCCAACTGGGGTCGAGGGGTGCCCAGTCGCCGGCCAGGATGGCGTTGAGGCCCTCCTGGTTGCCTTTGATCCGAAGGCTGTCGCCGTGATCGTGGAGGTACTCCAGCACCCGTTCGCCGTAGGTGCGCGCCCGCCACCGCGCCATGTCGATGAGCATGAGCCCCGCGTTAAAGTAGGGAGCCGTCGGGGGAAGGCCCAGCTCTTGCCAGCGCGCAATGCCGAATTTGGGACAGGACACCGACCTTTCCGGCGCGGCCGCGATCGTGTGGCCGTCGAGGTCGGTGTTCCACAGCTCCAGCAGGTCGCCCTCGACGATGAGGTCGCAGTCGAGGTACAGCACCCGCGGATGCGCAGGCGGGATGAGCTGCTCAACCAGCAGTCGGAAGAAGGTAGTGGGGGTCCACACGTCTTCGAGCTGGAGGGACCACTTGCCAAGGGCGGCGTCCTCGCGGACGGGCAGGAAGTGCAGCGTCACGCGGTGGACCGAACGGTCCACGAGGGCGCGCAGGCGGTCCATCGTGTCGTCGGACATCGGGCCGTGCACGAGGAAGACCTCCACGTCCGTGGGCCGCGACAGGTTGACGAGCGCCGAATAGAGGGTCGCCGCCAGCGGGGCTGCGTAGTTTTCGTCCGCCACGAACATGAGCGTCAGGGGCGAGGAGGACGGCGTGGTCGGGGAGTCGGCCATGTACATTTGGAGGGGACGGGGATCGGGCGAGCCTGCACCGCGAAGGTCGAGTACGCAGCCCAGCCGCGCAGACGACCCCATGGCGCAGCTAGACGCCCGCGGATCGGTGGGACGAAAAGGAGCGCCGGACCCACTGGACGGTGGTCTCACCGACACGTTTTGCGGTGGCCCGCAGCGGCGGACGCCGCCGAAAGGGACCGAGGGCCCGGTAAACGTACGCGTAGTTGCGGAGGAGCTGTCCCGGATCGCTCGTCCGGGCGGCGTAGTCGTAAAGCAGACTGCTGAAGCGGGCGTCGCCGAGGGCCCGGAATTCGTCCCGGCGTTCCCGCGGGGCCGTCCCGAGAATGAGATCATACAGGGCCAGGTACTCCTCGGCCCACTTCCGAACGTCGGCCCCTTTGCCGAACTGCTGCTGATGCTGCCGGAAGGAGGCTTTGACACCGGGGACCTCTACGGTTCCGTACGCAAACGCCAACTGGACGGAGAGGTGACAGTCGAAGGTGAGCGGATATTCGGCCGGCAGCCCGCCCAGCGTCCGCAAGTGCGACGTATTGTAGAGCGTGTTGCAGAGGGCCCAGTAGGTTTGATTTTTCACCCAGGCCAATACCGCCTCACTCCCGTGCTCCGCGGAGGGAGGGGTCTCGTTTCGCCACTCCTTGAGGGTTTGCCCGGTTTTGTCAATGGTGCGCAGCCCGGTCCGCACGTAGCCCACGTCCGGGGTGCCGTCCAGGGCCGCCACGCAGGTCTCCACGAAGTCCGGATCGATCCGATCGTCGTCGCTGAGCAGCAACAGGTACGCCCCCCGTGCCTCGGCGAGACAGCGCTGGAAGTTGCGGAACGGCCCAACATTGACCGACTGCCGGATGTACCGGAGTCCCGGATGGTCGTAGCCCTCTGCGACCTCCTGGGTCCGGTCGGTCGACGCGTTGTCGACAACCAGAATCTCGAGGGCCTCGTAGGTCTGCGCCCCGGTACTCCGGAGCGCGGCGGGAAGGTACTCCGCCGCCCGGTTGTACGTGGGAATGGCGATCGTGACGAGCGGCTGAGAGGACATGTGTCGTAAGCTGTTAAAGACGGCCGTAGAGGCGCAGGTGCGGCACCGCACCGATAACAGGGTACACACTCCGGGCGGCCCGGCGTTCATCCTTCGGCGCATCGCCCGTCCCCATTCGGAGACGGCCCGGTCCGGCACCAGCGCAGGTCGCGGCCGTTCTAGACCGCCGTCGGGCGGGGCGTCATGCCCGCGTGGTTGGACCGGAGCGCGCGCCACAGCTCTCGGGTCCATAGCGCGCGGCCGGCCCGCCCCAGAAGAGCAACGAGGACCGCCGCCCGCCGCAGTGCGGCCCAGGGGCGTGTGGCGACGAGCGCGTCGCGCAGCGCGATGAGGCAGTGACGCAGGACTTTCCCGTAGAGGTGCGGCGTGGTCGCGGAGGCCACCGCCCGCGGGACCATCTCTGCCCGGTCGAAGAGGGCGTCGTGTGCCCGGAAGAGGTACTCGGCGTAGAGATCCCGCCGCGTGGTGCTGGCCTCGACCCCCTCGCTGTAGACGCACACCGGGGTCCGGACGCGGCAAAGGTCGGTCTCCAGACTGAGCCGCAGCTGCAGGTCGACGTCCTCGGACACCGGATAGGCCGGATTGAAGCCCCCGAGCTCCCCAAAGAGACGACGCTCCACGAGCGACCCCTGGAAGGGCAGCCACTCGCCGCTGAGGATGGCCGCAAGGACGTTGCCCTCGAGCCCGTCCGGGAAGGCACCCCGGTCTTCTCCGGACCGCGATTGCCGTTTGACGATCCCGTAGAGCCACCGCGCCGACGGGGTGCGCCGGTGGGCCGACGCGAAGGCCGCAAACGCCCCGGGGAGCATCCAGTCGTCATCGTCCAGGAAGTGAAGGAAGTGCCCGCGCGCCTCGAGGCTCCCGAGATTGCGCGCGGCCGACGGCCCGCTCCGGGGGCGGGCGCTACTCAGCATGCGGACGCGGGGGGACTCCTGCCAGGCCGCCGGAGACAGGGACGCGGTCCCGTCGTTCACGACAATGACCTCCGACCGCGACGGATCGATTGATTGCCCGAGCACACTCTCGACGGCCCGGTCGAGGGACGCCCGACCGACCGTGGGGATGACCGTGGAAATGGAGAAGGGAGGCATTTTGCCTCCGGAGGAGACGGACATGTCGTGGAGTCAATAAGGAGAGCGGCCCCCACGGGCCCCAGCGGTACCGGGTCAACGTAGGGGGGCCTCGTGGTTTTCAGTCGCGCTTCTGGAGACCGGGCGCGTCTCTTTTGACGCTACCTCCTCCCTCCTCCCGTTCTTCGAGGGCCGCGGGGGCGGCGGTCCTCCACCCCACACGGTGACGCGCCGTCCGGGTCCGGGCCTTGAGCCCGTCGACCCAGTACGGGAGCCGGTACCGCACCCACGCCGCGGGCCCGAGCCAGCGACTCTGCCGCAGGTAGTGAAAAAATCGGTCTCGTTTCGGATGCTCGAAGGGGGTCCCGCGCCGCCACGGCTTGTTCGAGGAGGTGAAGTGAATGATGTAGGGATCCGCGGCCACCGCGGCCGCCTGGTGGCCCACCTGTTCGGCGAGGTTCTGCTCCTCGTAGAGGTGGGGCCAGTAGTAATGCAGCACCACGTTCCACCGCGGATCGATCAGCCCAATGGTCCCGCCGCACACGGCGTTGATCGCCTCCTGGTCCCACCCGACGTTCATCTCCTGGGACGTGTGAGTACGCAGGAAGTCCATGCACCGCTCACCGAGGCCTTCCTCTCGCCACCGCCGGAGATTCATCACGAGAACGCCGGAATTGACGTAGGGAAGCGAGGGGTCAAGGCCAAGCTCCCGCCACTGCCGAACGCCATTCGTCGGGCAGTCGACCCGGCGTTCTTGGACGCCGAGCACGGCGTGATCCCCAACCGGCTGATCCCAGAGCGCCGATACGTCCTGCTCGACAACGATGTCGCAGTCCAGATACAGAACCTTTTCGGTGTCGGGCAGCATCTCGGGGATGAACAATCGAAGCAGCACGATGGGCGAGTAGGTGCCGAGCGCCGACACCTCCACGTCCATCGCCTCCAACCACTGCCCCCCCGATTCGAAATGGAGAGTTACGGTCGCGGCCACACGGTTGGCGATTAGATGACGTAATCGCCGGCGGGTCGGGTCGCTCAGGCCGTTGTCGATGATGTGCACGTCGACGATCCGGTCCGAGGGAAGGTGACAGAGCGCAGAGTACAACGACACAGCGAGCGGAAGCGCGAAGGCCTCATTCGCCACCATAACGATTTGGATCGCATCCGCGCCGGGAATGTCCTGGTTCTGATCAGACATGGAAAAGACAGAATGGAATGAATGAGTAGCCGTGTGCATCGCGGTTCAATGGAGCGCGATCACAGGGTCCAGAACCGCTCGTGGGGCCGGTCGGGCGTCCCGACGCGGGCCGAATAGGTGTACATGCGGGTGCGGAGCTTGTCGGGCGTCCCGAACAGAGCCCGGCACTGCTGATCGTACATCGCGGCCCACCGCACGCGATCCTCAAACGTGTCGGTCACGTCCACGAGGGCAAACCCCCGCGGCGGCTCGACGTGCATGCGGTACCGCACGAAGTGGGACGGGTTGGTGACGTACGGAAAATCCTCGTACCACCACACTGCAGGCGCGTCTCCGGACCGACCGGAGAGGCGCTGCCAAGCAGCCCGTACAACGCGGTGGTCGTAGTGGAACCCAATGCCGCTCGGGAGAAAGAGCACCGCCGGCTGAATCCGGTCCAGGATCGGCGCCAGGGCGTCGGCGAGAACGGGAATGAGTGGGTCCCGATCGACCGGGACCGTCGGGTCGAAGATGTCCCCAATCTGACGGAAGGGCCCGTCCCGGTAGATCACCTCCGGAAGGTCGAGTTCATGGTGCTGAACACCGATGTCGCGGACAATCTGTGCGGCTTCTCGACGGCGCAGCTCGTAGGGATGGGAGGCCCCGTCCTCTTCCCAGGTCTCATGAACTTTCTCCGCAAGCGGAGACAAGGGCCCCGACGGAGCCCCCGTAAACACACTGACGAGGTGCAGGTCCTGTCCCGCAGCCCGAAGGGCCGAGACGGTGCCGCCACACGAAAAGACGACGTCGTCGTAGTGGGGCTCGACGAAGACAGCCGGGCCTTCCTGCGCGTCCTTCAGCGGATCCTCCCAAACGGGCCACTGCCGGTACTGGTAGAGACTGTCGAAGGCGGCGAACCCAATTAGACGCCGAAGGAAGGCCTTGACGGCCCGGGCGGTGGAGAAAAACATACGAGTTAGGCCAACCAGAGAAGTGAGCGGAGTTTCGAGGCCACGAAGAAGGGCTGGTAATAGGTCGCAAGCGCGAGGTGTGCAAGCAGGGCCCGTCCCTGTCTGCGGGAGAGGGCCTGACGGCCGAGTCGACGGTGAACGGTGGCGAGGAGTCGTCGTCGCATCTGAATTTGCTCTCGGCCCGTCCGGAGCGCCCGGCAGCAGTCGTCGAGCCAGTCCGCGGGGCGCTCCTGCTCGAACGCCGCAGCCATCGTGAGCTGCACAATGAGGGCCTCCTCGTCGGCCACCAGCGGACGGGCGGATAGGGCCCGGCTCAGGCACTCGAATCCGTCGGCAAAATCGCCGTGGGCACAGTGGCCAATGGCGGCGCGGACGTAGGCACGGGCCCGGGCGCTGGTGCGTACCGCCTCCGCCTCGTCGGCCGGAAGCGCGGCGCCGTATTCCTCGATGCCGGCGAGACGCATCCGGAGCATTTCGTGGAGGTTCGAGCTCCCCCGGTTGTTCTCGTGGCTCCGGATCACCATGACCGGGGCCTCGACGCAGAAAAATGACGCGTCTGCCGCCGCTAGGCGGAGGTAAAAGTCCCAGTGCTCCATGTACTCGACCGACGGGTCGAAGCCGCCGATGCGTTCGACGGCCGGCCGCCGGAGGAGGGCCGAGCCCATTACGAGGGCGTCGTCCTGCAGGAGCGCGGCGGTCGGATTGCCCTGGGCGCGGAGCCCGTAGGCCGAGGCGTCTGCGTCCGACCACGGGGAGGCGGATGGGGCCGCCGGCTGTTCGCTGAGGCAGGCCATGGCCCGGGGCTCCTCCTCGCTCGTCATCAGGTAGAACCATCCGTAGGCCACCTCCGCCGCGGGATGGGCCGCTAGGCCTTCGACCAGCACCGACAGGGCGTCGGGCAGCAGGACGTCGTCACTGTCCAGAAAGAGAAGGGCCTCCCCGCGGGCGTTCTCGACCCCCCGGTTTCGCGCCACGGACGGCCCGGCGTTCTCCTGCCGCACGTACCGAATTCGGGAGTCGCCGGGGTCCAGGTCCGTGGCCACGTCCTCGGTCGATCCATCGTCGACGACCACAACTTCCCAGTCGTCGTATCGTTGGGCGGTCACGCTTTCCAGACACTTGGCCAGGAGGTCGCGCCGGTTGTAAACGGGAATGATGACGGAGACAAGCATGGACCGGGCGGGAGGAGAGGGTACGGTAAAAGGGGACCCGTAGAGCGTAGGGCCTCGACGTTCTGGCAGGAGCACCGATAATTTCCGCGATAATCCAGCCTCGGAGTCTACACCCGACCCGGAAGCAGCGGGTGCGTCTTCGGCGCAGGCCCGCCGGGGAGTTCGGCTTTTTCCGACACCTCCCTCCCGATTGCGGGGCTACACCGAATCGCCCACCGGTCGAGCGGCCGCACGTGGCTCAGAGGGGGTAAGGCCGAAGTGCTCGTTCTGCTCGTCCCAGAGGGCATCGATGAGCCGGCCCTCGGGAACCTCAACGTCGTCGAAGGTCAGGGTATGGTCTTTCCCGACGGGCCGCACCAGCCGGCACCCCTCGGCGAGGCCAATCGGGAGCAGGTTCTCCCGACGGGTGACGTCGCTGTTCTCCGCCTCGCCGTAGGTGAGGTACCCGCCCAGGGCATCGAGCGTCGTGCCGGCCTCCAGGTCGGTCTTCGCGGTGGCCACCACGTCGACCCGCGGCGTGCCGAGGGGGGCGATCGTCGCGTCCCCAAAGTCGACGGCCCGGGCGATGGTCGAGGGCACCTCGAAATGGCACAGGTGGTACGGCTCGTAGAACACGTACAGCGGGCCCTCCCCGAGCTTGTAGAGGTTCAGGTAGTGCTGCTGCGTCGGGTCGTCGTGGGTGCCGAGGACGAAGACGCCCGGACCCGGGGAGGCACCGACGACGTAGTCGACAATGCCGGGCCCTTCCAACAGGTCGTCCAGCGGATACCAGTCGGCGGCCTCTTCAATGGGCGTACCGGCGGGCACGGTGGGACCGTGCATGCCGCGCTGGGCCACCCGCATCCCCGTCGCGTTGGCGACGAGGGCCTGCTCGAAGGAGATCTTCGTGCCGTCCGCAAAGGAGGTGACCATCCAGGGGTTCTGCCCCCACTTCCGGGCAAAGCCCTCCTGCGTGGTCGGGGTGCGGTACGGGTCCTGGAGGCCCTTAATGTTGCCGCAGAGGACGGGCGTGACGCCGAGGCCCCGCACGAACCGGTAGAGGTTCATGATGACGCCCGGCTGGTCCCCGTCCACGTTGGTGTAGACGACCCCGGCGGCGTCGGCCTTGACCTTCAGGAGCGGCCCGACGGTGGCGTCGAGCTCCGCGTTCATGAGAATGAGGTGCTTGCCGTGGGCGATCGCCTCGAGGGCCACGCCCGCGGAGAACTCGATCGCACCGGTGACCTCGAGGATCGCGTCGATCCCGTCGGCGCGGCATAGCAGCAGCGGATCGCCAGTTATGGCCGGGCGCCCGCCCGCCACGGCGTCGTTGAGGGCCGCGAGGGTGCCCACCTCGACGGGCGCCTCGGCGCCCGCCTCGACGAAGGCGTCCCGGGCCCGCTCGACCGTTCGGTTGGCAATGGCGCTGAGCGTCATGCCGGGCACCGCCCCCATGATTTGGCGGGCGACGCCCTGGGCCATGAAGCCGGCCCCGACCATGCCGACGCGAATGGGCCGCCCTTCGGCGTGGCGGGTTTGGAGAGCGGTGTCAACGAGAATCATGGGTGCACGAAATGGAGTGAGAAAAGACGGGGGGCATCGAGCTCACCCGGCCGTCGGCGGGGGCTGAAAGGCCGGCCAGGACCGATCCTTCTCGGAGATCACCCGGCCGGGCGCGGGCCAGTCGATGGCGAGGGCCGGGTCGTCGTAGCGCAGCCCGCCCTCCGCCCCCGGCGTGTAGAACGCGGAGACCTGGTACGTCACTTCCGTGTCGTCCTCCAGGGTCAGGAACCCGTGGGCAAAGCCCTCGGGGACATAGAGCATCCGGTGGCTGTCCGCGGAGAGTTCCACGCCCATCCACTCGCCGTAGGCCGCGGACTCCGGGCGCACGTCCACGATGACGTCGTAGAGCGCGCCGCGGGTGCACCGGACGAGCTTCACCTCGCGGTGCGGTGCCCGCTGAAAGTGCAGCCCGCGGAGCGTGCCGCGCCGGGCGTTGAACGAGACGTTCGTCTGCACCATGTGCTGGACGAGCCCGTGCTCGGCGAATTCCCGCTCGCAGAACGCACGGGCAAAAAACCCCCGATCGTCTTGCTTCTTGTCGGGGTCGATGAGGTAGGTATCAGGGAGCGGTCCCTTCGTGAAGATCATGGGCGAGCGAGTCGGGGTGGAGGGCCTGGTAGCGCTGAATCTGGTCGGTCGTGAGGGCACGCGCGTCGTCCCCGCGGTCGACCTCGCGGTACCACTCGACCGTCCAGGCCAGGGCCTGGTCGAGGGAGAGGCGGGGCCGCCAGTCCAGCAGGGCGCGGGCCTTCGAGCAGTCGAGCCGGAGGTAGGTGGCTTCGTGGGGATGGGGCCCGTCGTCGAGGACGGCGGCGGCCCCATTGTCCCACCGCTCGATCATCTGCTCCACGACGTGCCGGACGGGGCGGGCATCGTCCTCATCGGGGCCAAAGTTCCAGGCCCCGGCCCGCCCGTCGCCCTCGGCCCAGAGCCGTTCGGCCAGCCGGAGGTAGCCGCTGAGCGGCTCGAGCACGTGCTGCCACGGCCGCACCGCGTCGGGGCGGCGAACGTGGACGGGGCGGCCGGCGGCAAACGCCCGCACAATGTCGGGGAGGAGCCGGTCCTCGGCCCAGTCGCCCCCGCCGATGACGTTTCCGGCGCGGGCGGTGGCGAGCGCGAGGGGGATCCCCTCCGGCCCGCCGAAGAAGGAGTCGCGGTAGGCCGCGGCGACGAGCTCGGCACAGCCCTTCGAGTTGGAGTACGGGTCGTGCCCGCCCATCGGGTCGGGCTCCCGGTACCCCCAGAGCATCGACTCGCGGTTCTCGTAGCACTTGTCGCTGGTCACGACGACGCCGACCCGCGCGCTGCCGACCTGGCGCATCGCCTCGAGGACGTGCACCGTCCCCATCACGTTGGTCGCGTAGGTCTCGACCGGCGAGCGGTAGGAGGCCCGCACGAGCGACTGCGCGGCGAGGTGGAAGACGACCTCGGGCTCGTAGGTCGCCATCACGTCCCGCACGACGTCGGGGTCACGGATGTCCCCGTGCAGAGAGGTGAGCCCCTCTGCGACGCGCGCCTGCCGAAACAGGCTCGGCGTCGAGGGGGGGTCGAGCGAGAGGCCCACGACGGCCGCGCCGAGGGACTGAAGCCAGAGGGCCAGCCAGCTGCCCTTAAACCCGGTGTGGCCGGTAATCAGCACCCGCTTTCCGGCCCAGAAGGACGGACTGCGGGGCGAAGAGGGGGTCAGGTCCACGTTTTCCATGGGGGATTTTCGGAGTGCCAGAGGTCCTCGAGGAGGTTTTTGTCGCGCAGGGTGTCCATCGGCTGCCAGAAGCCTTCGTGCCGGTAGGCGCTCAGCTGCCCGTCTTTGGCGAGGCGCTCGAGCGGCTCCTGCTCCCAGACGGTGTCGTCGCCGTCGATGTAGGAAAAGACCCCGGGCTCCAGGACGAAAAAGCCCCCGTTGATCCAGGCCGACTGGCCGTTGGGCTTCTCCCGGAACTGCGCGATGCGCCCGTTCCCATTCTGGAGGTTGAAGACCCCGAAGCGACCCGGGGGCTGGATGGCCGTGAGGGTCGCCAGGGTGCCCTGCGTCTCGTGGAAGTCGATGAGCGCCCCGAGGTCGACGTTGCTGACCCCGTCGCCGTAGGTCAGGCAGAAGGTCTCGTCGCCCACGTAGTCCTGGACGCGCTTGAGCCGGCCGCCGGTCATGGTGTTGAGGCCGGTGTCGATCAGCGTGACCGTCCAGGGCTCGCAGTGGTTGCGGAGCACCGTTTCGCTGTCGGTCCGAAAGTCGAAGGTGACGTCGGACCGGAGTCGCCGGTACTCCGCGAAGTACTGCTTGATGACCTCGCCCTTGTACCCGCAGCAGACGATGAAGTCGTTGATCCCGTGGGCCGAGTAGATCTTCATGATGTGCCAGAGGATCGGCTGCTCGCCGACGTCGACCATCGGTTTGGGCCGAACGGCCGTCTCCTCGGACAGGCGGGTGCCGAAGCCCCCGGCGAGAATCACAGCTTTCATGAGCGAGATGGGGAACCGGGAAAAGTCGGGGAGACGTGCAGGACAAGGGCCGATCCCAGAATGGTCAGCTGGGGCTGTCCCTGGAACGGTCGCAAGTAACACATCGGCGTCGGTTCTTCGCCTAGTCCCTGACGCATCGTAGGTGTACTTCCGGAGTAGATCCGCTCTCCCGACTGCGCCTGAGGTCACTCGCCCCGCCCCGATCCCGTGACCGGCCGGTCGTCACGACGCCCCCACCCGTGCCCGTGCGCCAGAGGCGACGCGCGGAATTAGGCAGAGACGCAGCCGCGCCCCGAAGATTGATACGTCCAACCGTCGGCGACAGGTGCTATTCTAAATCCTGTCCCGGTTTCTCCTGACGGAGCCGGCCCCTCTCTGACCCTCCAGTCCCAATGGAACAATCTCCCCCTTCCCTCTCGCTTCGTGGTCCGCTCCCCCACCACCTGCGGTCCTCCCCCGTCCGCCCCGCCGATAGGGCACCTGGAGCCGCCTCCCTGGAGTCCTCCGACAACACGACCCAGGGACACCCCCCCAGAGGGGTCCACGACCTCTTTTCGGCCCAGGCGGCCCGGACTCCCGACGCGATCGCCCTGGAATTTGGGGAGGTCCGTCTGTCGTATCGCGAGTTGGAGGCACAGGCCAACCGACTGGCCCACCCGCTTCAGCGTCTCGGCGTGGGCCCGGACCGGCGTGTGGGCATCTTTATGGACCGGTCGATCGAGTTTGTGGTCTCGATCCTGGCCACGCTCAAAGCCGGGGGATGCTACGTTCCGCTCGATCCGTCGTACCCCGCAGATCGCCTGCAGATGATGCTGGACGAAGCGGAGGCGACGGTCCTTCTCACCCAGCCGTCTCTCTCGGACGAGTTGTCCCGGCCCGAGGGATGCAGCACCCTCCTCCCGGACCTCTCCGCTACGCTCGACGACGTCCCCGCTACGCCCCCTTTAGCCCGCAACACCCCATCGTCGCTCGCCTACGTCCTGTTCACCTCCGGCTCGACGGGCCGTCCGAAGGGCGTCGCCATGCCGCATGGTCCCCTGATAGACCTCATTCAGTGGCAGTGCGGTCGGTCGAGCCTCGGGGTGGGCGACCGCACGCTGCAGTTCTCCGCCCTCAGCTTTGACGTGTCCTTTCAGGAGCTCTTCGCGACCTGGGGCTCGGGGGGCACGCTGGTGCTCATCTCGGAGGAGACGCGGCGCGACGCCGTCGCCCTCCTGCGTATGGTCGAGGAGAAGGCGGTCCGTCGTCTCTTCCTGCCCTTCGTGGCCCTTCAGCACATCACGGAGATGGCGGTGGCCAAAAACCTGTACCCGACCTCCCTGCGGGAAGTCATCACGGCCGGGGAACAGCTGAAAACGGTCCCCTCGCTCCAGGCCTTCTTCCGGACCCTCCCCGACTGTTCACTCGAGAACCAGTACGGCCCCACCGAAAGTCACGTCGTGACGGCCTACCGACTGCCTGCCGACGTCGACACGTGGGCCCTGCTCCCGTCCATCGGTCGGCCCATCCCCAGTGCGCAGATTTACCTTCTCGACGAGGCGCTCCGGCCTGTGCCTCAGGGGGATACCGGCGAACTGTACATCGGTGGCGACTGCCTCGCCCGCGAGTACCTCCACCGCCCCGATGAAACCGCGGCCCGGTTCCGGCCGGATCCCTTCCGCGACACGGCCGATGCCCGAATGTACCGGACGGGCGACCTCGCCCGGGCCGCGTCGGACGGCACCCTCGAGTTCCTCGGTCGTGCCGATCACCAGGTCAAGGTGCGAGGCTACCGGGTGGAGCTCGGGGAAATCGAGGCTGTGCTCAACGAACACGACAGCGTCCGGGAGGCCGTCGTCGTCCCGGATCGTGGCGGGGAGCAGGGCACCCAGACCCTGGTCGCGGCCCTCATTCTGCAGCCCGGCGCCTCTCTCGACCGGAGCGCCCTCCGGGCCGCCCTCGCGACGCGCCTGCCGGACTACATGATTCCTTCGGTCTTCGAGACAGTGACTACATTTCCGCTCACGCCCAGCGGCAAGGTGGACCGCAAGGCCCTTTCCTCACTCCCGAGAACGGCCGTCCCCGACCGCACGGACGCGGTCGCGCCCCGAGACGACCTCGAGCGCTTCCTCGTGCAGCTGTGGAAGGAATCGTTGGGGCTCCCGGAGGTTGGGATTCGCGATGACTTCTTCGCTCTGGGGGGCCACTCGATCAAGGCCGCGGAGATGCTGGTCTCGGTAAGCGGGCACCTGGGCCGTGAGCTTCCGCTCTCCCTCCTGGCCGATACGCCCACCATCGAGGCGCTGGCCGACAAGCTACGTCGGAGTGCCGACCGGGCGGGCTGGTCCCCGCTGGTGCCGATCCGCACGGAGGGGTCAGCCCCTCCGCTCTTCTGTGTTCACGGGGGCGGCCTACAGGTGCTGGGCTTCCGCCTCTTGGCCGAACAGCTGGACCCGGCCCAACCGGTGTACGGCCTGCAATGGGCCGGCCTCGACGGGCGCCCCATGCCCTCGACCCTCACGGAGATTGCCGACCTGTATCTCGACGAAATCCGCTCCGTCCATCCGGAGGGGCCCTACCTCCTGGCCGGACACTGCTACGGGGCGATGGTTTGTTACGAGATGGCCCAGCGGCTTCGGGGGGCGGGTGAGACGGTGGAACTGCTGGTGATGATCGATCCACCGGAAATCGGGGCCGCGGCCGTTCCCCCGGCCAGCTTCCGCCGGTCCCTCTGGAGGATCATCCGGGACACCTGGCGGACCCCGAGCCTGCTGATCCAGAAGATCCGGGTTCTGCTCGGCCTGCGGACCCGGTTCGACATCGTCCGCTCTCTGGTCAGCGGCCGCTCCGTTTCCGAATCGACCCGGAAGCAGTCCACGTGGAAGCCAGGCATCACCGAACTGTACCGGCTCTTCGGAACCAACATTCCGCAGGAGGCCCGTGGCTTCTACGCGGTGCAGCGGATGAACAAGGCGCTGGTCCGATACCGTCCCCGGCCCTACGACGGCCGCACCCTGGTTTTCCACACGCAGGCGGCTCCCTCCTTCGATCTGGAGGCCCTCGCCTCACCGACCGACGCAACCACGGCGGACGCTCACCACTCCGTCCGCGTCGAGACGGGACACGACGAAATCGTATACCACGCCGAGACGGCCCGCCGTCTGCGTTCCGACCTCGCCGCGGCCCGCCGTCGTATTGGGGACGAGAACGTGCACGCGTAGTAAGAGTCCCCTCGGCCTTAACGACCTCCGCGGTCGCGCAGTTGGTCGTGCACGGCCCGCCACTCGGCCGGCGGGTCGGCCTCAAAGTGCAGGGACTCTCCCGTCGTGGGATGAGTGAAGCCGAGGCGGTAGGCATGCAGGGCCGGATGCGCCATCGTGTCGAAGACCCGGTCGAAGAACGACTGTCGCTCTCCCCCCTGGGGGCCGTAGCGGATTGCCTGCCCGCCGTACTTGGGATCCCCGACGATCGGATGGTGGCGATGGCTGGTGTGGACCCGGATCTGGTGGGTGCGGCCGGTCTCGAGCCGGAACGTCACGACCGACGTGTGGGCGTGATGCTCCACGGTTTCGTAGTGGGTCACCGCGCTCTTGCCGTCCGCCTCCGGCACCACGGCCATGCGCTGGCGGTGGTGGGGGTCCCGCCCGATGGCCCCGCGAATCGTGCCGCTGGGCGGATCGAGGTGGCCCCAGACCAGGGCGCGGTAGCGGCGGTCCACGGTGTGGGCCTTGAACTGCTCGGCGAGCGGCTGATGGGCGCGGTCGCGCTTGGCCACCACGAGGAGGCCGGAGGTGCCCTTGTCCAGCCGGTGGACGATGCCGGGCCGCACGATCGGGTGGTCGGGCGAGTCGGGCAGGGCGTTGACCATCGACAGCCCCACCTGCTCGTCGCTCGCGGCACCAGGGTCGTCGTCGGCCGCGACGGCCTCGCCGTCTACGTGGTGCAGAAGCGCGTGCACCAGCGTGCCCGACCGATGTCCGGGCGCCGGGTGCACCACCATGCCGGCGGGCTTGTTCACCACGAGCAGGTCCTCGTCCTCGTACACGATGTCGAGGGGGATGGGCTCAGCCTCGGCCGCCATGGGGGGCTTCCGGATGAGGCGAAAGACGATCTCGTCGCCCGGCTGCACGCCGTAGGACTTCTGCACCGCCTCGCCGTTCACCCGGACGTGGCCCTTCTTGATCGAGCGCTGGATCTTGGTCCGGGAGGCCTGCGGGTAGAAGCGGGTGAGGTACTTGTCGATCCGAGGCTCCCCGGTCTGAGACGGCGGCACCCCCACCTCCACGACGCTGCCCTCCCGGGTCACGTCGGCGTCGTAGTCGGTCGGGTCGAACGCGTCGGGGGTTGCGGTCATGGCTGCATCGGCGTGGGGTCGAAGGCATCGACGGCGTCGAGCACGGCCTCGAGGTCGGCCTCGTTGTTGTAGTACGACGGGGCGAAGCGCACCTTCCGGTTTCGCAGGGCCGCCGTCACGTCGTGGGCCTGCAGGTGCTCGTAGAGCGCCTCCGGCGCATCGGGCGCGACGGTCACGATGCCGCTCGCGTGGGCCGGGTCGCGCCGCCCGTATCGGCGGTACCCCCGCGCGTCGAGGGCATCCCCGAGGGTCTCGGCCAATTTGAGCAGGCGGTCTTCGCACCACTCCGGTCCCGCCTCCAGGTGCAGCCCGAGGGCGGCGTCGAGCGCGACGATGCCGACGGCGTTCAGCGTACCGGTTCGGAACCGGCGGGCGTCGTCGTGGAAGGTCAGGTCGTAGTCGCCGAGGTGGTCCCAGTCGACGGGCCCGTGGAGCCAGCCCGTCGGGGGGCGGAGCCGGTCGCGGAGGGCGTCCCGGCAGTAGACCAGCCCGGCGCCCTGCGTGGCCATCAGCCACTTGTGCCCTCCCGCCGCCAGGAAGTCGATGCGGGCCGCCTCGACGTCGACCTGAAGCGCCCCGAGGCCCTGAATGGCGTCGACGCAGAAGAGGACATCTTCCGCCTCGCAGAGCGCCCCGATGGCCGCGAGGTCCGCCCGAAACCCCGACAGGAAGTGCACCCACGAGATCGACAGGACGCGCGTCTCGGGCCGGAGCGTGTCCTCGATCGCCGAGAGGGTGTACGCCCCCTCGTCGGTCGGGACGAAATCGACCGAGACGCCGTCGGCC
>Ga0207714_1000277_pt1 | contig 35415 bp, 62 predicted proteins | sample PonA232FremontCA_2_FD_187270 | JGI IMG/M metagenome (GOLD analysis project Ga0207714, IMG submission 187270) | Marine sediment microbial community from Fremont, CA, USA - Pond A23 Sediment 2 (SPAdes) | ecosystem: Environmental > Aquatic > Marine > Unclassified | place: USA: Fremont, California...
AGCGTCACAGAATTAAACGATGTTAACAGTGCAGGCTCCGGTAATATAATCACTTCTACCGAAAGGACAAACCTAAACAGTGCTTACGATCATATTTCTAAAACAACAAATCCTCACAACACTGGATTCAGTAATGCTTATGATTATAACATAACCGATGCCTTTTTTAAAGTTAACGAGGGCAATGCCGAGCAAGATGCAGGAATGAAGGTGCATGTAGGCAGTAATGTTTATCAGTTATTCAAATGGGATGCTACAAACGGGAGGTGGTACTTGGACGCTGACGTACACGTAGAAGGAAACATAACAGCGGCAAATGAAATATCTGCCTATTCCAGCGCATCAACGGGCGACATTTGGGATGATATGCCCGTTGCAACTGCTACGAGTTTAGGCGGTGTGAAAGTAGATGATTCAATTAGTGATGTGTATTTAGACAGTAACGATGTTCTACAAATTAGCATACCTTCCGATGCCGGGCAATGGGATTCAATTACAGGGGGAATTGAATATACAGGTGGAAATGTTAATGTAACAAATGGAATTATCAGTGAAAAAGGCTATCAAGTTTATTCGCCTAACAACAAACCCAGCAAATCAGATGTTGGATTAGGTAACGTACCTAACACTAACATTGCTTACAGTTCAACAATTGGTTTAGATGATTTAGATAGTTTAACAACTTCAAGGGACTTAACAGCAAATTCTATTTCAGCAAGTGGAAATGTAACAATTAGCGGTGATTTAACAGTTAATGGTACTGAATTTATTACCAATACAGAAACCGTAGAAATAGAGGACAATCTCGCAATAATTAACAGCGGAGAGACAGGAGACGGAGTTTCTGCCGGATTTGCCGGATGGGAAGCAGACAGAGGAACGCTTACTAATTATCGGTGGGGTTTTGACGAAAGTTCAGACCTTTGGAAGATTGGTAAAGTTGGCGATTTACAGGCGGTAGTCACACGTCCTGACAGCGTTACTGATGACACAATGGCGCTTTGGGATGATGCTAATAACAGGTTGAAATTTTTAGCACGTAGTAATATTAATCTTAGTGATTTCAATATTGATATAGGACTTTCAAATCTTAGTGATTATAGTACAACAAATGATATTACATTCAATGGTGATACTTACTTCAATGCACCTTTACACGTTGATTTAAATGGTCAGAGAATAGAATTTGATAGTGATGATCAAACGAGAGATTGGGCTTACTGGTATCAAGGAAGCACACATATTTGGACTGGTTGGTTAGATATTAATGGTGATCTAATATTTCAAGATATTCAAGGCGGAAACACATTTGAAATTAATGCAAATGTTAATGTTACAAACGGGGAAATCTCAGAACAAGGAGACCGAGTAGCCACAAGGAATTGGAGTACCCTGCAAAATGTGACGGAGCAGGGGAATAATACGGATAACAAGATAAGAATTGAGGGAGGTAATAAAGGTTTTACAACCGGGTCAGGGCTAGAAATGGCGTATAGCAGTAATATTGGTAATATCTTTGCGTATGATCGTGATTCGGCTGCTTATAAACCAATGAAATTGGGTGGTAGTTCTATTGATCTTTATGGTGGCAACGTCAACATCACAGATGGCAACCTCCAAGTTGACGGGACAGGGGATAGTTACTTTAATAGCAATCTTTCAATAGGCAAAACAACAGCAGCCTCCGGAGTCTTAGACGTGGATGGAAATATTGAGGTTTCTAAAGATATAAATGGTCAATCTATTATTCTTGATTTAGATGCTGGTGGCTCTGGAAAAAAAATTACTTCTGGCAGTACTGGCGGAAGTAATACGCTTGAATTACAAACTCCCGATGGAAATGGAAATCCTACAACAGCATTATTAATAAGAGGAAATGTACGAAATAATATACAATTTTACGATCAATCTGGAACACAATATGCAGATTTTGATCCAGATGATAGTCAAATTACTTTTGAGTACCCATTACAAGTTAATGATAACATAGATGCCGATGGCGAAGTAACAGCCTATTCAAGTAGTGATAAACGGTTAAAGACTAATATATCTGACTTTACAGCAAGTGAATTATTGTCTAAAATGAACCCCGTTACTTTTAACTGGAATGAAAAAGCAGTTGAATTAAACAGTTCAAAAGACACAAATACAAACAACTTTGGTTTAATAGCTCAAGAGTTAGAAGAGATTGCACCCGAACTTGTTCACAATATATATAATTCTGATTATAAAGCGATTGATTATGAAAAGTTAATACCTATTTTGATTCAAGGATGGAAAGAAAAGGATAAAAAAATTCAATCATTAGAAAAAAGAATAAATAATATAGAAAAAATAATTGAAAATTATGGGTAAAACGATAACCATACCAAATAATATTACTTATAGCACTATCAAATCAAATTCCGATGTTGGAAATTTATCAGATAACGGCGATGGAACGTTTGATGTTACGAATATTACAACAACTGAAATTCGTAATATCTTAGGAGAAGATACAAATTCTGTTGGTACTTTAAGCACGTCACCTAAAATTAATCGTTGGTCGCTTTTTAAACCTGACAGGAATAAAATCAGTAGTGGTTCTGTTGTTTATAGTCCAACATCTCCATATCCAATGGGGGAATTTGCAGCTTACGATCACGAAGCACCAGTAAATTACGCAACTCACACTAATGATTATAAAGAATATTCACCAACACGAGCAGGAATTGTTTTTTCTTTTAATTGGGAACAAAAACAAATGAATTGGTACGATGAATTAAATGCAGGAGGCTATACAGTTACCCATCTTATATTTCTTTTAAAAGATACAAATGATAATATATTAGATAAAGATTCAGTACCATTAGAAGATAAGGCAGGAGATATTACCTATCACACAGAAATTTCTGGTATTGGAGAAGGTGATTATGTTTGCGAATTATGGTTTGGTGAAAGTGGGGGCAGTGGAACTTTAGATCAGATAGTATACGCTCCTGTTCCTGATAATGAATGGCAAGTAAATTTAACTGTCGTTCGATTAAAAGAACCGACTTGTTCCCTTAAAAAGGATGGTCAAGATGGTGTATGGGATACTAATAATGATGGTTACGATGAAATAGGTTTAACTGTCGAAGGAAGCAATGTTGAAACTGATGATAGTTATTCCCTGTCATTCCATTTTGATAATGAAGATCCAAAGATAGTTGATGGCAAAATATACGCCTCTAAGAATGCAGGTAGTTGGCAGCTTGTTGAAGATAATATTGTGTGGACATTTGCTGATCCGACACATACACACTCTGGCACTGCTCCATTTAATATAGATTATGGCGATAATATCGTATTCTTTCTATCAACAAGAAATATATAAATAAACTTATTAAAAAATTAAAAACCTATAAAGATTAAATAGCTTATGAAAATTGAAAATTTAGACGTAGAATTAAAAGACATGGAAGGAAACCAAATTCCAGAACAAAAAAAAGATGGTAAAATTGAGTATTTAACCCTGAGAAAATTGATTATTGCAGTTTTAAGGACTGAAAAAATCTTAAATGATGATAGGACTGGACTTATAACTGTAAATAACAAATCAGAAGATGACAAGTTAAATGACTTCAATTTAGGGTGGAAAATTTCACAGGCCGGGAAAACCGTTGATCTTAACGTAAAAAATGAAGTCTCCCGGATTATTGATTTAGCTCATTACCTTGACACAGAAAAATATGGGGCTTTATTAGCTCATTTAAATAAATAGTCAATATAGCAAGTTTATTTATACCTATTAAATGTTTTGTATTGATTTTCTTTATTAAGAAAAGAAATAATATGCAACAAGATTGGTCAAGTACAGATAAAAAAGGGCGCATACATATTCATCCAAATTTAATGTTGAGTGTTATTGCAGCCCTTCTTATAGGTATTTCCGGGATACTTACCTATATGTGGAAGGATTATAAAGACTTAGAGCAAAAAAGATACGAACAGCAAACAGAAATGAATAGAAAATTTCAAAATGAATTTCAGTCCATTAACAAACGAATTGAAGTGATGGATTATAAAATAGAGCGAAATACCGATGGAATAAAAAAAAACAAAAAGGAAATAAAAGATATAAACGAATAAGGGGGAACATTAATGCAGGACAGTATATTCAAATATTTAATATCTCCCGGACACGATGCAAAACAAAAAGGCAAACGTTCTCCGGTCTGGCCGCAAAACAATAAACAGTTACTTGAATACCAATTTACAAGAGGTATAGCAGATTATTTGTTTACTTTACTGGATTCAGTAAATATTGACTACGAAAATATTGTACCGGAAACAGATAAACGGATCCGGGTAAGAAAAAGAACCCGGAGAGCCAATAAGAAAAGAAAAAATACAGACAAACCCACTCTTTTAATATCTATTCATGGAAACGCTTACATGGAGGATGAAACTGTATCCGGGATAGAAACATTTCATTATCCGGGTAGTCAGTTAGGGGAGAAAGCGGCAAAAAACGTTCAGAATGAATTAATAAAAGAAACCGGATGGACTGACAGGGGCGTTAAGACAACAAAAAAATACTTAATACTCAAAAAAAGCAAAATGCCAGCAATTTTAACGGAAAATGGTTTTTATACAAATTTTGACGAATGTATGAAAATGCTTGATCCAAGCTGGCAAAAAAGAATTGCTTACGCTCATTACAGGGCTATAATGAACATTGAAAGAAATGTAATATGAAAAAAATTATAAAAACATTATTCAGTAATGATGATAGTATTTCTTCAAAGAGAGTGTTCGGAGCATTGATAATTCTATTTATAATAGGACTTGTAGGATACATTAAAATCGTAAATACAGATATAGAATTTAAGGATAATGATGTTCGGATTATTGAAACAATGCTTTGGATTAGTGGAATTTTAGTTGCCGGAGGTTCACTGGAAAAAGCTATAACAAGCAGGAAATGAAAAATGTAACAACCATATTGTTTTTGATTGTAATTGTTGCAATCTCTTCTTTCTTTATAACGAAGGAATATTTTTGCAGTTCTAAAGTCAAGGTTAAAACTGAGATAAATATTGATACTGTATATAAGGATACAGGGAGTATTCAATGGAAGGAACCAGCACCGAAAATTACTTACCGGGATACAGGGAGTATTGATACAGTTAAAATCAATAAAGACTTAGACAGTGCAGAAATAGCAAAGAAATATCAAGAAATTTACAGGGAATTTCACACGAAAAACATTTACAACGATACAATCAAGGATGATACAAACGCCTTAATAGTGATCCGGGATACTGTTTACCGGAATAAATTACAACAGAGACGATCAACATACAAAGATCGCACGCCAACAGTAGTTAAAAACGAAAAGAAAGTATATAACAGACGAAAATTTTATGTTGGCGTAGAAGGTGGCAGGCACACGTTAAAGCCCTCTGTTATGTATCATACAAAGAAAGGCTGGAATATTGGGCTGGGTTATGATTTTATAGGAGAAGAAACAGGTTTAAGGCTGTCAGTACACACAACTTTTTAAAAAAAAAATAAATTAAAATGGCTACAATTCTAAAAACATATTATTCGATTGATAATATTTTCAATTTAACTTCACTTGAATCTTTATATACTGACAAAAACATACGTAACGATAATAATAATAATAATATCAATGTCAACTTTGCAATAACTGAAAGTGACAAACCATTATTTAAAAAATACTGCAAAAATGTAAGTGTCGAAATTTTTAAAAGATTGAGTTTTCTATCAAAAGAACTTGATACTATTGAAGAAGAAGATGATTTAGATGTTGATTATAAAGGATTTGAGTTTGGAGTTAATGATGAAAAATTAGGGGATAATTTGATTATTTTTCGTTTTGTAAAGCCGGAAGATTGGTATTCTGATATGCTTAATGCTTTAGAGGATAAAATAGAGGAATGTTTAGTGAATGGTGTTTTAGGTAAATGGTATTATAAGGTTGGACTTAACGAGGCAGGAAAAACACACAATAGTTATTTTGAAAAACTATTGAAAGAGGCACGTTCTATTCTTTTATACAGGAGAAAGCCACCTAAGAAAAAATATAATTTTTTATAATGACAAAAATATAGTATTATGAGTTACACAAAAAATGACGCAGAAAAAACAATAAACTTTACTTACCAAACAGACAATATCTTTGATTCTGTTTCAATGCGAACACTTTATCGTGCAAAAAACATAAAAACAGAACAAGGCATTGATTTAACGGACGAGTACGCTATCACTGAGGATGAAAGAAATCTTGTTACTTCTTATTTAAAAACAGCATCTTTTGAGGTACTTCAAGAAGTTTTGAAGATAACACAAAGAGCTTCAGATGCTATTGATTTAACTGCGATTGGTGAAGGTGGTAGTATTTCTATTACAATTAAAGATAAAGAATCTTATAACGAAAACTTGCTTGATTTAATAGACACGCGAATCGAGGAATGTTTAACCTTGTTTTGTATTAAAGATTGGTATAGACATTGTGGTTTGGGTGAAGAATACAAGTTGTCTGTTTCTGAATATGATGAAGAAAAAATTAAGTTAAACAATAATTTATTTCAACTTAAAAAACCAACCATAGCATAATTTTTAAAAAATTAAATTTTGTTCCCTATGAAAAAAGAGCCGTGCTAAAAAAAACACGGCTCTCTGCTGAAAAAACAAAAATTAGTAAAAGCAAATTCAGAACACAAAATTAAAAATCATATTCTTGTATATCGTAACTATCGTAATCATTTTCCTGATAATCGTAAATTTCTACATTTTGAGTATTCCCGTAGTCATAAGTTGAAATATCGTAACTTTCATAACTTCCTTCCTGATAATCATAAATATCTACACCTTCAGTATTCCCGTAACTTGTTGTGGATACATCATAACTTTCGTAATCTCCTTCCTGATAATCGTAAACGTCAACGTCAACACTTTCAGTATTCCCGTAGCTTGTTGTGGATACATCGTAAGTTTTAGTCTCTCCGGTCTCATAATCATAATACTCTACACTTTGAGTATTTCTATAGTCAGTAACTGTAACTTCAACCGTATTTACTTCGCCAGTCTCATTGTCGTAAATATCATAAGTTGTTGTTTCAACATCCTGCGCCACAAGGTAAAATGTAGCCATTATTAATACTGATACTGTTAAAATAAATTTCTTCATAAGCATTTTGTTTTGTAGTTTAAAATTAAATAAAATTGAGAATTATACAAACTTTTTATTGCAATATGAACATTGGTAAACTTCGATCCATGTTTTGCCTGTAAATTCTGAACCTAAATGTTTGATTTTTTTATGTTTGCAATTAGGGCATTTTATTTTCATAATTATAGTTCTCTTTATAAGATAACCAAATATAAAAACAATTGTCTTTATACTCTTGTTAGGGTCGCATTAAAACGACTCCCCAACATGGTATATAAACCATGCTTGGGTTGTCGGTTAATCTTAGTTTGTTGGTTATAGCTCATAATTAAAAATCCCCTCCCACACGATTAAAACAACTCCAGTGTGTTACAATTGGTTGTCCTACTTTTTTTACGTTATTTTCATTATTATAGTGTTTTGCAATCATTCTTCCTTCATTATTATACTCCCACGATAAAAAACAATTTAATGAAGGTCTATATGTTAATACTTTATATTCAACATAATCAGAACCATTCATGTCAAAACCTATTATTCTTGCAATTACCTCTAAATCTTCTCTGCTCTTTGGCATTTGTTTGGAAGCATTGATCCATTCAATTGCTGTTAATTTTATTTCTTCCATACCCTTAAATTTTTAATTATTATTTTTTTTGATTGACTATTAATTTCATCTTTGTAAATCGCACGGTTCATATACCACCGTTGTGCGTAATACCTAAGCATCCGTTTTCATAAGAAAGTTATGCCATTGGTTCGCCATAGCCTGTGCAATCCCTGGAAATGTTTTACTTCTTACTTTCGCTCTTTCATCCTTTGGAAGTTTCCACGCATCAGCATACCAGCCAGGCATAGTTTTACCGCTCTTAAATTCTTTTCTTGGTACAGGTTCTACTTCATTCGTAGGCTTCAATGTCGGAAGTCCTTTAATCCATAGGCAGGTTTTCTTTTCAAATGGGTCGCCAAATTGCCAAGGGTTTATTATTTGGTCAGGTTTCCGCCATTCGCTACTCATTACGCCAACAGGGTTTTCAATTACAATGTGGTCGCAGTTAGCATTTGCAAACATCATAAAGAATTTAATCGCTTCTTTACGGTCTTTGTGTCGCTTCACGGCTTTTTCGCCATACCTTTCAACATTAAACCACCTATTACCTGTTACAGTTAAATAGGTACACGGTGGGAAAGCTATAATTAAATCCCATTCCTGTTTTAATAGTTCGGTTACATCTTGTTGTAAGTGCCATTCAGGATGCCCACCGCTACAAGGTAATATATCACAAGAAAAAGCCTCGTGTCCTAACTTTCTAAATTCTTTCGTTACTGCCTGGCTTTCCTCACAGGCTATTAATATTTTCATTCTATTTAAGTTTAGTTTTTAATAATCCGGTACATACGCACAACAACGTATATACCCCATTTTCGTTCCTCAAACGGTGCATATACACACCGTTAAGCGTTAAGTTTTTTTAAACTGAGCAAATCTATCTGGACATAATTTTGAAATAGGTGAATGTTCTTGGATTGATTTACCGCAATTAGCACAAACCGTATCGCTAACATGCTGTATAGGCAATGCGCCGTCTTCGTTAGATTCTTTTTGGCTTGCCCGCTCTTCGTAATCTTGCGTGATTGATTCCAGTTCATATAATACATGAGAACATAAATCAGCGCCATGAGTGTCGCCTTTTTGTCTTAATTCTTTTTCTTCATTAAATAATTGACATTTCCTTGTCATTATAAAATCCATTAAAATCTTGTCCATCGCTCGGTATTTTTAAAATTTTACTTCTATTTAATTGTTGTGCTATTATCTGGGGCGCACTGCCCATACAGCTATTCGTTACCTGCCATTAAAACGTAATCTTTCTGACAGGACTTGCACATAAATAACAAATACCTCCGTTAAACTTTTCCTGAGCTTTTCCGCAGCACATACATTGGTAATAATATTCTTCTCCATCTTCCCACCATTCATCATCATTCTCATTATTAACGGCAGGTAACACCGTATCATAACCCATTTGGGTATCGGTGCTATTTTGTTGTTTTGTCTCTTTTTTCATAGTTTCTAATATTTTTATAAGTTAATCTTTCAAATCCCAAACGGGTCATATACGTGCCGTTAGGCACAATACTAAATCATACCCAAGTCGGTCATTGTCTTATCAAACTCTTCATTAGAGTTCCACCAACCACCAAACAGCTCCTTCCCTTTATTGTCTTTTACTGTCCAATGCCAATAACCCCCTACAATTACACATTTTTCGTTTTTATACTGTGGTATAGACCAGCTCATTTGCCCCATATCATTACCTTCCATTGTTTCAAAGACTTCAAACCCTTTACTCAAAATGTGTTCGTGGCTAACTGCCCCTGCTGAATCTTTCATTATATTCATAATCAAGCCTCCTTTTTGTGAAAATTATTAATTTTTTCACTTAATTTCTCTCTTTCTTTTAGAGCTTCTTGATATTTTTTATTATTTCCGTTGTTCTTTGCTCTTGTTATCTTAGAATTTACTTTTTCCATCTGTTTTAATAAATCAAAATATTGTTTGCTCATATTTTTGTCATTTTTTAGTCATACATACATAAAACACATTCGCCTTGTAAATGATTATCTTCACATTCTATAAGCCTTGAATACCAATTTTTAGGAAACATATCTTTAGCATTTCTTGTTTTTTCTAAGCCATAAGTTTCTATTGCAATAAAGATTAAGCTTATTTCCTGTTCATAAGAATCTATTATGATTTTTGTTGTAATAGGATTCATACTTTTGCCTTTCTTCTAAATTTTTCTTTTGCATCATAATTAAGGTGGCAATATTGACAAAGGTGCATTAATCTATCAAGAGAAATATTTTCGTTTTCTTCATCATGATCTAAGTGTGCCGTTGTCAATACTACATTTACCTTTTTAATATCAAAAATCATTGGCTGTATAGCCTCTAATCTTTTCAGATCGCTTTCGGATTCAGTCCAAAAGGTTTTTACTTTATATCGAATTTTTCCGGGTTCTACTTCTACCTTTGTTTCTAACTTATAGCTCCAAACCATTTGGCCGTTATCCAGCCCGCAGTGCTCGCATTTGTCACCGGATCGTTCCCTGATTTTGGGAACGATCTCGGTTTTCCAATTTTTAGGATATTTTGAATAATTTATTGGCATAGGCTAAAATGGGAGTTCGTCAGAATCATCTTTGCTGTCATACCACTTAGGAAAATCCTCTGCCTCTCTTACTTCCCTGTATAGATGTTCGTTCCTAACAAAGTCCTCTGCCTCTATTACTTCCCTGTATAGATGTTCGTTCCTATTTTCCAGAATTTCTTTGCATTTTTCATACTTGCTGTCATAAGAATTACGGGAGTTGAAAGTATCAACAAAATTTTTGGCTTTGTTTGCCTTCATAAGACGTTGGTTTTTATTTGTTTAACAATTAAATTAAAAATTACGTGCTTTTTTGATAGGAACCTCAATATGATCTTTCTTCATAAACCCAAACTTGGTTAATGTATATTTGTGTGGATCACCTTCTTTTTCCCATACATTTTTACCTGTTTCAACCATACCTAACCCTTCGGCCAATAAATCATAAACAGTTTTATGTTTCAGTGTCTCTGTTTCTATTAATTGTTGTGTTGCGGTTATCTCAAAATAAGACCAACTTCCGGGGAATCTTATAGCCCTATCATCAATATAATATTGTGCCGGGAGTTTTTTATTTGTCACTCCAACAAAATTTGTGTTATTGAAGAATTTGCCATTATTCAACATTCCTTCATCAAGAGGAAAAGTTTGAAATTTATCTGTTTGCTGATTCATCCATTCTGCAATTTGAAATTCATTCCGGGTTGAATGAATAAAAACTGCATATCCAGATTCCATAAAAGATTTAATGGCTTCAAAGGCTCCGGGTATTGGATCATCGTAAATGGTTCCATCTTTCCATCCTTCGCTGTACTTGTGAATTACTCCGTCAAAATCTACTGCGATTGTTTTCATAATTAATTTACTGTTTATTTGTTTGACATTGGTTTTAATAAAATGATAGACAAGGCGTAAAGGTTCCGTATGTTCCTTTTTCTCTATTATAATTAGTGTAAGAAAGAAAAAGTTTTAAACCATGTTGTTTTGCAAAGTCTAAGGCTAATTCGATATGTTCTTGTGTTATGCTTCCACAAGCTGTATCTGTTATAGGGAAAATAGAATATTCGTCTAACAAAATATCTTCTTTTTTAATTCCCCAACTTACATTATAGCCCGGCAGGTTACTATTTTTTTTATGGTTTAATTTTCTCATTAACTCATGAAGTAACCTTTCTTTTTTGGGCTTGCTTTTAAAATCTTCCTTTTCATTTTTGGGGCGCATCTTTAAGATTTCGGATTCTTTTTTATAATCTAAAGATGCCATATTAAAAGAATTTTTTGAGCTACATTCAACTATCTTTCCACTATACATTAAAAGGTATGGGTAGTCAAATAATTGCTCTTTTGTTTTGTCTGTTTCATACCCTAAAACATCTATTAAATGTTCTATTGCTTTTTTTGATAAATCTTTTGCTTTAAAATCCATGCTTTACTGTTTATTTGTTTGACAATTCTTTTGGTTTTATCGTATCTCCGGGTTGATAGCTGTCATGAAGAGCCTGAGATAAACTGGAATGTTTTGTAAGGATTAAATATGTATTATTTGATCCGGCTATTACAGTATTTCCCATTTCTGAATTTGCAATCAAAACTAAAGGCGGCTCTATGCCTTTTAATCTTTTCTCGTATTTATGTTTGCATGAAAAAGTTAATACTGCTATCAACATTGTTAATAGAATCTTCCTCATAATTACCTCCTTATTTTGCAAACTTCCTTATAATGATGGGGAATGTAATAACCATTCCTGACTAATTTTTCTGCTGTATCTGAATTTCTATGATACACTTGCATTACACCATATTCATTGGGTTTGTGTATTTCGTGTCCTACTAAATTGTTGTGTTTGTCGTATAGCCAAAATATAATCTCTCTCATAGGTTATTTTTTGAAAGTTGTTTTATTAAATATAACGAGCTTACTGTCGTGCATTCCACTGTTTTTTACATGCTCTCCATCGAAAGGAGGCGTTTTGTCTGTTAAATGCCAATTAACTAATTGATTTTTAGTATTTACTCCAAGGAAAGGAATCCTTTTTCTTACAAACTCTATATTATCTGCATTAGGTTGTATTATATCATGAAACAAATTAGTGCTTGTACTCACTGGTAGTAACATCACACATAATTTTCCTTTGTAACTTTCTTTTACTGCTTTTTTAACAAAGGCTTCCTTTAATTGTCTGCTATAAGGAGGATTGATGAAATTATGATCGCCCCATTCTATTTTCAATCCATCCCAATTATCTGTATTGTGCATAAACGGACATGGATCAAAATCAAAATTATATTTTTTGTTAAGTTCTTTATAGAAATAGGGCGGTGTCATCCAATCGTCTCTATGATTTAAATTTCTGTTTTTCATATTTTATTTATTGATTTTTTTTACTGTCTAAATGAGCCTTCAATCTTTCATAGGTAAATTCTCCTATGTAATACTGATCACCATTGCTCATTGTAAGAATAGCAAATTTTTCTACTTCTTTATCAGTTAATGGCGTTCTAAACATTTCAAGATCGGACAATGACGCAAAGTATTCTAAATTTATTGTCTCTTTTTTAGGCTCTCTTTTAAAATCATTTGCGCATAACCCTTCGTTTTTTGCCATATAAATTACTTCAAATAGTTTCATATAGTTATTTTTTTGAAAACTCCACCCCTATCAACCTCACAAGTGGCACTTGATCGTCAAGGGGCAGAGCTTTATTATACATTCATTTAAAATGGAAGATCACCTTCTTCATCAGGAACCTTGTTGTCTGTATTTGTTTCCTGATTTTTGTCAAAATTTGTATTTCCGTGTTCCATAGGATTAGGTTCCGTCTTAGTGTTACTGGAAGAAACACTGGATTTATTGTTACCACCTAAAAACTGAATACCTTCGGCTTCAATATTGGTAAAATATTTATCATCTTTTTTGACTGTCCTTATTTTACCTGTGATTGAAAGCAAATCACCTTTCTTGATGTATTCGGCCAATTTTCCATGATTGATTTTAATATTGTGCCATTCAGTTTTTGAGTTACGATTCCCGTCCTTATCCTTGTACTTTTCTGTGGTTGCAAGTGGAAAAATCGTAATGGTTCCTCCGTTATCGAAGTGTTTAACTTCTGCGTCTTTTCCTACGTTTCCGATTAATACTACTAAATTTCTTGATGTTAACATAATTACTTTGTTTGTTTGGTTTTAAAATCGTGTTGGTTGTTTTCTCCGTAAATAATCTTCTTCTGATTCTGAAAGATCACTATTCCCTGTGCTTCCGAATCCGCCTTCTCCTCGTTCGCTTTTTTCAAGTTCGCTTACTTCTTCAAAATTAACCTGTGGAATCGGCATGATAACTAACTGTCCTAATCGCTCCCCTATGTCATAGATTTTTCCTTTCTGTGTTCTATGGAACCGGAGCATTATTTCTCCCCTGTATCCACTGTCAATAATACCTACCGAATTTTTCAGCATTAAATCTCTTTTAGTTACGCTTGAACGGGGAAACAATAATCCTACGTAGCCCTCCGGGATCATTACCTTTAACCCGGTTTTGTACTGCAAATAGTTTTCTTTCATTTCTACTTCTGTTGCAAACAGATCAAATCCTGCGTCTGTCTCATTTGCCTTTACTGGCTTGTGCGCTAATTCGCTTGTTTTTTGAAATTTGACGTTAATCATACACTTTGTTTTTGTTTTTGTTGTTTTCAATTAAATATTTGCTAAGATGTTGTTCAATTCAACACGCTGGTTTATCGTTAAATCTTTCTTAAAATCTTTTATCAAACTTATACTGTTTATCCTGTTAGGGTATTGAGCAATTTTTCTATCAATGTAATTTTTAATTTTGTTGAATTGCTGTCTAAAATTCTTATCTGTTTCATAGAGTTGTTTAATGGTTTTTGTACTTGCCAATACTGTTGAGTGACTATACCCGCCTGTTTTTTTTCCGATTTTATTCAAAGAAAGATCAGTGTACTCTTTTAAAAAATACTGAACCAACTGCCGGGGCATCACTACTTCTCTTTTTCGCCTTCTTTTTTTTATATCTGTGGGATTAACATTCATCTCCTTAGAGACTTTGTTGTATATAATATTTATTATTTCTGTTCTAAGTTGTTTTTTCATTTTTAAGTATTTTTTAAAAAGGTGCGTTTTCTTCTTGTTCTTTCAGTTCATTTTCAAAATCTGGAATATCATCCATTCCTTGTGAATCCACTATTTCTGTTAAATCTTTCGGAGAAGAAACCAGCCAATTAGAATTATCCCAATTTGTTACATCACTTTCTCTCGGTTCATACCTTCCATTGTTATAATTATATTTCATTTCTGAAATACCCTGCTCTCCCAAATGCTTAAACTTGACTTTTTGCCAGTGAATATCAATCTCGTTTGTCATTAAGTTTTGTTCATTCTTTAGTCTTTCTACCGTAAAGCCATATTCAGCTTTATTGTAGAAATTGGCTCCTCCGGAAATGTCATACAGGGTTGGTGCATCAGTCCTGTTTCTCATAGTAACCGGGTGCGCTATAAGAAATACAAGAAGATTGTGAAGTTTAGCAAAACGATCCAGTGTATTAAGGAACCGATTAACATATTGGTCGTCTCTCTCTCCTTTCTCTTGTAAGTGTTCTATCCGGTTATACGGATCAATAACAAGGATAGAAATACCTTTTTTCTTTACGTAGTATTTTGCCGATTCCAGTATTCCTTCCAATGTCATATCATAATCATTCATGATATAGAAGAAATTATTACTTATATGGTCATAGGCTTGATCAAACTCTACATCGTTGGAATCTTTACTACTAAATTTCTTTCCAATAAATTTTTCATACAGTTTTGAGTAATGATATTTTAAAGGAAAATTCTCAGGAGAATAAATTGCGGCCTTCCAGCCATATTGCAAATTAAGTTTTGAAATAAGCCAATCCACAACTTCTGATTTACCACTACCCGGAACCCCGGTTCCTATCACTAAACGACCTAATTCCCAAGTGACATTTTTGTCAACTTCATACACTCCAATCTTTTCTCCCGGTTGTATTCCATCCTCAAACAAAGAAACAAGGTTGTTGTATATTTGTGGTACTTCAACCGTGCCATCAATCGGAACATCTTCTGCCTCATTAATCAGTTGTTTAAATTTCAAGCCTCCATAAGCAATAAAATAATCGTTCGCGTCTTTTTTATCTTTGAAGTTAACCAGCTTGCATTTTTCTACCCCAATCCTTCTTGTTAGTTCATCCCTGAGATTGATTCCTTCTGTATCATTATCTACTGCGATATATACCGTTTCAATCTCTTCAAAAATTTCAATGACTTTTTCAAGATACTCCATTTCTTTGTGGTTCGCACCGTTGGGTACAGAAACAACATTGTTATAGCCGTTCTCTACCCACGTCAAATAATCCGGCTCTCCTTCAACTATTATAATTTCTTTATAGTTTTTTAACGCATCTTCATTGAGGAATAACAGTTCAGCACCTCCAACAAACTTGTGAGTTTTTTTTGCGCCTCGAAATTTTATATTTCTCAATTCGCCTTCCCGGAAATAAGGAAAACACATTGCCTCCATTTTCCGTTTAAACTGCGGCATATACTCAGTGTCAGAATACACATTGCATTTTTTCAAAGTATTCTGGCTTATCATCCTGCTTTCCCAATATTTGACTGCTTTATCTGAAAGATCAGTTTTGTTTTGCCATTCCGGGATATAGTAATCTTTTTGGCCACCATGAGGCTTATATTCAAAGAAAGAGTTATGACACCGATGGCAATAACCTCGATTATTTTGTGTATCCCATGCTAAATCTTTCTGATTCTGATTCTTTTTACTGTGCGTATGGTGGCACAAAGGACATTTTAAACGCTCTTCTTTCTTATTGCCGTTTACTTTTATATCCCTTATTTCTCTTGTTTTTGCCGCCTGTATCCTTACTATCATACTGACAATTTCTTTTCGCCTGTTTTTGTTCTGTTCTGTTTATTCTCTCCGTTTTTTCTCTCCCAAGTTCTTACTGCCGCTTTCCAATCCTTCATCTTGTTACTTCCTATCATCCAACCTTTACTTGAATAGAAATTAACAAATCTTTCAGCATCAACACTGTTTTCTCGTTGTTGGCAATACTCTCTGACCTGTTCAACTGAAGGAGGAGTAAACTGCTTGTTTTCATTTCCTTTACTTTTCTCTCCTTTACTTTTCTCTCCTTTACTTTTCTCTCCTTTACTGGCATTGCTATCGCTTTGCGTTTGCTCTGCGTTCGCATTGCGTTCGCTTCCTGATTGAATTTCTTTTTTCCACCTTTCTTTTGCCGCCATTCGTGCTTTTTCTTTCTTTTCATCATATCTTAGCATTCTTTCTTTTAGTGATGGAGAAAGAAAAAATTCATCATCTGTGATCTCAAATAAATCATATCCTGTTATTACTGCTTTCATTTTTTCGGCAGTTGTATTATATCTCCTTGCAAGGGCAGATATTAACTTCATAGGATATTTGTATTCGGGTTGATCTCGTAAGGTTTCAATTAAAATCCAATATATCCCGTAACCTTCAAGTCCTAACTGCTCTATAAGCAAAACACATTTTGGATCATCTTTGGCATTACTATCATGAGGAAAATAATATGCGTCTTTTGACATAAATATTTGTTTTTGTTGTTTTACTATCTATTTTCTTTCTGAAAAAACTTCTTCAATCTCTCCTTATCTTGAGAGTATCGTTTTTCAGCAAGTTTATTCATTCCTGAGTTTGTTACGTACCCGGTCAGCCAATTCATTCCGGGTACTGCCGGAAATAAGCTGTTATTTTCTTCTTTTGTTTGCATAAGACGCTGGTTTCTTATTGTTCTGTGAAACTTTGTTTTACTACTTTGTCATTTAGAAGGAGCCTTGCGTTTTCTCCTTCGGTTAATTTGTCAAACAATGCTTGTGTTAAATTCCATTTGATATTAAAAGCGTATGTTCTTGCACCTTTTATCTCTATGTAGTCAACTGTACCGTCATTGTGTACTACCCGAAAATCAATTTTGTAGCCGCAGATTTTTTCACCTTCAACATATAATTCCCATTGGTGCTGTGGTTGCCAGTCTTTAATTTCTCCGGCTTTGAGCATCCAGTCCAAGTCCTGTGCCTTAACACATTCCTTGTTACTGTCATAATATCGGTCATTATATTTTGTTTTTTTGGCTCCGTATTTGTTTGTTTTGATTGGTTTGTCTAAATCTTTCAGACGTTGGTTTATTTTTTTGCTCATAAAAACTCCTTGTTCGCTTCTATTTCATTATACATCCTGTCTGTTACTTCATTTGGCTTAGGCAGATAAAGCCCGTTAAGTGACGAATAAGTCCTAAATTTTTCTATAAAAGTGTTCAGTTCTTTTGTATCCATCTTGCTTGTTCGTTGGAAAAATATATAGTTGCCTTTTGTATATGTATAGCCCAACGCTATTTTTACCTGTGTTTTGGCTTCTTCTTTTGTGTAACCAAACTCCAACCCGTATAGACTGAATAAAAGGTGTAAGTAATTATTTTGAGAAGGCGTTCGCTTCTTATTTACTTTTTTTACATCAACGACCGGATGATCGCTTGCTGATATATCCCTCAGTCTTTTCAATAATTTCTTTTTGTTCTCTTTGTGGCTTAGGTTGTATCTCATTTTATCTTTTCTTTTTTAAGGGGAGCAATCCTTTTAGTGAATTGCTCCCGTTAAACACACACTTTCAGAATCAATTATTAAACTCCCTTGTTAAAGTTCAACAATTAATTAAGCTCTTTAATCTATCAGATCATCGAAAATCCAACCTTTCGTTACTGATAGAAGTATTGCATAGCCAATCAGATCGGCTACATCGTTTTTTCTTAGTTCTTGACTGTTTTTAATTCTACCCAGCTTATCATCCAGCCGGATACGGATTCCTTCTTCGGAATTTAACCCGGAAAATATTTTCTTTGGTTCCAATGCAGAATTGCCGTAGCGATTGTTTTTTTCTACCAATACGCCCATGATTGATCTGCATACTTTCTTGATATTTTCCGTAGTTGTTGCTGTTTCAGAATCTTTTTCCGGGAAAGCTGTCTCTGCCGCTTCTATGGAATCTGCATCCCCTCCGGCCTGTTTTTTCTTTTCTTCAAAATCTACTTCGTGAATTTCTGCATTTGGAAATTTTTTGTTTACAAACTGAGCAAGGAATACTTTAAGAGAATAAGGTTCAAACTTAATTTTACCGTTTTCTTTGAATATATTTTCTTTTAAAAATTCTCTTGCTTTTTCTACAATATTTAGGGGCGCATAGTATGAAGCCTCTCTGAGATAATGAATTTCAGTCGCTCTTTTCCTTGCCAGTGTTTCTAAAGATTCTTTTTGTTCTTCTTTGTTGTTTTCTTCTTTTTGGGTTTTAGCTTCTGCAGGGATATTAAAGCGGTATCTCGATTGGTATCTAACTTCATTTAATATTTCGCCTCTAATTTTTTCCCTGTATTCAGCAAGAAGAGTTTTTAATTTATCTGGATTTTTTAAAAGTTCGGTATCCAATCCTTTATTGCGTCTTTTTCGCAGAAGGAAATAATTAGCACCTATCATGTCATTTGCTGTACTGTGGAAAACTTTTGTCAGTGTATTTTCAAACTCTGATCGTGCAAAGTCCTCCATTAATTTTTTTATATCCACTCTTGATAGCCGAAAATATTCCGTTTTTAAACCATCATTGACTAATAATCCTTCTGATATTTTTTCGTTTATTAATTCATCTCTATTCATAAGTTAGTCTTTTTTTAAAATACTTTTCCTGTGTTTTTTATCATATTTTTCATTATGGAATTATGTATATCAACAGATTCAATAATTCTCTTTTCTTCTTCTTTGATCACAGAATAAAAGTTATACAGTGAAATTTGCCTCAGCGTCCAATTTTGCACAAAGGCCGCTGGTAATACTTTCTTAAATTTTCCCGGAACCTCCCATATTATTGGTTCGCCACGTTTAGCAAGTAACATTATTGCCTCCGGTAAAAGTTTAGCTCCTACATAACAGTTTTTTGATACCTTTTGAAACCTTTCACTATTTCTTTCTTCTGTATTCATAAGTCAGTCTCTTTTTTGAAAGAGGGGAGAAAACTCCCCTCTTTGTTTTACACTGTATAGATAATTGGAAGTTCCGGCATAAGTTCTCGGATTTTGTTAAGTTCCTCGTTTATCCTTTCGTCAACCTGTTTCTCCATCTTTTCTTCCAGTTCATCTGAAATAAGACAACAATCAAACGTATTTGGATCAATGAGAAATTCAACATTAACAGTTACCGGGGATTCGCCTTCAAACAATGGAATTGTAATACTGAATGAAGGAGGCAAGTTATGATCAACGGCCTGTTCTTTTTTGTATCTTTGATTTCCTCGTTGATCGTCCATTTTTTCAAGGCTTTTTTCAACCTTTGGTTTGAAGTTCAGAAGTTCATGAATAACCTTCATTCCTGCTGATTGATCTACAAAATGTCTCTTCTTTTTCTTCATGAATTGTGCAAGTTCGCTAACTCCTTTTGTCTGATCGGAGTTAATTTTCCACATATCAAACTCGTTGCTTGTGCTTAAAACGCCTTGCACCAATCCTTTAAACTGACTTGTCTCGTCAATATTAAGGTTGATTACTGCTGAGCTACTATTTTTTACAACTTTTATATGAGAGTTGTGTGGATCAATAGTTCTCTTCGAGAGAAATTCATAGACCGTCATTATATCGCCTACTATATGTAGAGGCTCTGGTTCTCTAACCGGGGAGGCTTCCCCTTGTCTAATAATCAATTCTTTTTGATTTTCTGTTGTTTTTACTTCAATGTTTTCTTGCATAAGACGTTAGTTTTTAGTTGTTTGTACCTGTTTTTTCTTCTTCGTTATCATCGTTGTTTTTGATCCGGAAAATATTGCTTTGCTTTTCCGATGGATACATTGACCGGAATTTTGCCAGTTCTCCGTTTGAATTGTAATACAGCGTTTGTCCGTTTTCTTCGTCAACAAACTTGTAACATTCTTCCTCTACAAACTTTGACTGTTTTTCAAGAATAGGTATGATTTCGGAAACCGTTTTTTGTAAAGGCTTCATTTCTCCTTTGTAATAATCATTGTATTTCCTTTTCTCTTCTTCAAGCCTGTTGAGTTTTACACTTAACTCTGAGAGTTTTTCTTTAAGTTCAAATAACTCCTCCTGTGTAATTGTCTTTTCGTACTGAACCGTCTCAACGGCTTCTGCGTTATCTTCCAGCATTTGTTGACGCTGTTCCGGTGGATACTCTTGAAATAATGTTTTATTCATATTGATTTGATTTTTGTCAGGGGAGAAAAATCTCCCCTGATTGGTTCTACTTGATATTTAATCTTCTATAACCATTTTTCGTTTTAAGATATTTGTTGTAAATCTTCGGGTTATCCTTCTCAAAACTCTTTTCATCGAATTTTGTACTGTCTTTTGTTTTTCTATAAGTAAGAAGAATGTCATCTCCGTATTTTACAGTATCTGCATCCTGAGCAAAAGAAATAATCCTGTCTTTAATCTCTTTTTCTTTTTCTTCGTATTCTTTCTTTTTTCGCTGTGTTTCTTTTAGTTGGTCTACGTCCTCCTTAACAAAGTCCGTAGCTTCAACTATTTTTTCTTCAACATGAGAAGGAAATAACTCCTTAATATCTTCTTTGCTTATAGGGTCAGGTGGAACATCAGCTAATACGTGTTTAGTCCAAAAATGCTCTGCCTGCTCCATCATTAAGCTAAAAAAGTCAGGATCAAATGAATATGAATCCCAATAAATCTCTCTATCAAATGGAGATTTGACAACAATAGTTCCTCCATCATACCCTAAAATTCCACAATACCATTGAAGTTGACAATATCTTTCCGATGTTGTAACTTTATCCCTTGCGGATTCTTTTACTTCTAAAACTCCTTTGCCATTGAACAATAAATTGCCATCGTCATCTGTTTCGTTTTTATTGAAAAACCTCCTGTCAGGAGTTCCCCGAACAAAACTTTTTTCTGGATGAATATATAGAACGTCATCATCACTGCTTTTAATCAGCTTGTTGCCTGATCTATATTCCCACCATCGAGCAATACCATCCTCAATAAACTGACCTGATTCAGTTATGTTATTTCCTTTGAATTGATCTACTCTGCCTGTTTTTTCCTGCCATAATTTGTACGGAGTTTTGTAAGGATTGTAGCCTAAAACAGCGGCAATTTCTGAGCCACCCAATCCTTTTTCTTTTTCTTTCAGCCATTGCTCCCGGCTTTCGGGAGCAATAACTATTGGTTTGTATTGTGATGCTGTGTTTTCTTTAAACATATTAACCTCCTACTCGTTAAAATTCAATTTGCCATTGCCTGACTTACTTTGATTCTGCCCGTTAGATTTGGATTTAGTTTCTTTAGTTTGGGCGTTTGAATTTGAAGCCTTCGTTTTTTGCATGGAAGCCTGTAACGGATCAGAAGGTTCTTTTTCTTCGGTAGCTGGTTCTTGTTTTTCTTCGGTTGTGTGTGGCTCATTATTTTCTGGCTCAGGCTCATGTTCTGATTGTGTTTGTTCTTGATTTGCCTGTTGATTCTCCCCTGATTCATCTTCAATTATTTCTGCATCTTGAATTTCTTCATCTGTTTTCATTCCCATCGTTATTTCCGGGGCATATAATCTTTGCCAAAATGCGGCCGCACGATAACGCAACATTAATTCCGGCATAGTTTTCCATTTACTACCTGATTTAGTGTACCATCCTTCCTTGATTGCCATTTCGATAGTGACTTCCGGGGATTCTAATGTTTCGCCAGTGTTACGGTCTTTTGTGTAAGCAATACATCCTTTGTCGTGTATTTCGGGAATTGTTTTCGTGTTTGGTACAGACTTGCCATTACTTTTTGAAAACTCGACATACTCAATGTTTTTCTTTTTGCCGTAATCTTTAATTTTGTATTTTAATGGATCAAATCTATTGCTTGCATTGATTGAAGCAATAAGGAATGTACTGCTAAAAGATGGCCTCCCGTAAATAATATTTAGGTTTTGCATAACCATTAAAGGGGAAGCGTTCATCCTGTTTGACATTTCAAGTGCTACTAACACGTTAGAAACATTGTTTTGATACTCTTTTGGTACAAGATCAGATTGCGCCATTGATTTTGCAATCCGCTGAGCAAGGGCAAAATTATCTCCGTTTGAAAATACGGCTAATTCATTTTCACTTGCTTGTTGTTGAACACTGCTGGTTTGTTTTTTCTGACTTGTCATAGTTTTAATTGTTTGTGTTATTCGACATTGGTTTTAGATTCGTTTATTTTTATTCGATTGGAGCAAGATTTAACTGAGACTGCTGGCCATAATTTTTGTGTAAGAATTTCAATCCTTTTTGAGTTACAAGGACTTTAAGAACAGTGAAATTTTCGTGGTTATCTCGCTGGATCAGTTTTTCTTTTAGTCTGAAATAATCCTTGTCAATATAATATTGCTTAGGTTCATTCTTGTTCTTAAAGAAAATACCATCCGCGCGCAACTGTTTCATGAATTTATTTCTGCCAAAAGGAAGTCCTAACGTTTTTGCGGCCTGTCCTAAATCAATTAGGTTGTCTGTTTCTGTGATCTGATCTGCAAACTCCGCTTTAGGTTTTGCTTGTTCAAGTTCTTTCTTGTACTTCTCTTTTTCTTCTTCGGATTGAATTACCATTGAGGCAAGTTCTTTCCGGGTAATCTGATCGGTGTCAATAGCAACGCCTTGTTGCCACTGTTTTTCTACTTCGATGAAATACCTTCTTGCCTGACGGCCTCTTGCATTGTTTTCGACCATAGCAATTTCTTTGGCCGTGTCAATAGTTAAACCGTAGTCTTTTGTATGTACTTGACTATCAGTCTTCATATTTTTATGGAGACTGTCACCCAGAAACTTACCTTTGTAATCATAATAGGCAATTACATAATCTTTGTTTAGCTCAAAACCATATTTATCAATACGGTTTTTAATCCAATCGGTAAATCTTTGTTTACTTCCTAAAAATCTGTACAATTCTCTTGCATTTACAATTTTTCTGTCTTTGTACTCTGTGATTTTGATTAATTCCTTCATAATTTGTGTTGTTTAAAAGTTCGACATTGGTTTTATACATTAAATTGGTCTTTTAAGAGATTTAGTTTTTCTACTCTTCTAATGCCTTCTGCAAGTGTTTGAGCATTGATGATTGATTCTGTGATATTCACTTCCATATTATTGTACTCCGAACGGCTGTCAATCACCTGTGCTTGAAAGTCTATTGATTTGATTGATGTTTCCTCAATAGGTTGCATCGGGTCTAAACTTCCGGTCATTCTGACAATATGCCGGAAGCCATTAGAAAATATTATCGTAGATGAAATGAAAGGTTGGTAATAAAGACTTGTTGATGATTGCCTTATAAGACAAACATTTCTAAACAAATCTTTTACGGTTGCGTCTGAAATTACTATTTCATGGGGAGCGAAATTCTTTTGAATTTCCTCTTTGCGTTTCAAATTACTTTGTTGTATTTTTGCAGTGTTGTTTTGCATAATTATTCATTCGGTTTGATTCCGTTTGTTTGTGTTGCATTTCGACGTTGGTTTTGAAGGGGAGCCTGACAGCTTCCCTTTTTTTTTAGACGTTGGTTTTGAAGGTTGATTAATTCATTGAAGTAATAGTCCATCCGACTATCCGTTCACTATCAAAAAATTCAAATGGCGTTACTTTTCTTTTTCTGAAAAACATTGTAGATGGTTCAAGCATCCCCAAAAAAACAGGACGTTTCTGTTTTTTTGCAGCTTCTATTTCATCGTAAGCCATTTCTGTTTTTTGTTGTTCTGGTTTTTTATCATTAAAAAATACTTCAATGAGTTCATTACTACTCAGCAACAATGTTAAAATCTTTGTTTCTTGCTCAATCATATTGCACGATTTGATTTTGCTCAGTTAAATACTTATTTAATACATTAAATGCTATTTTCCTGTGTTTTTCTTGAAACTTTCCAGTCCGCAAATAAGTACGCACCGATTGTTTTTTCAGGCCAGTTCGTCTTATAATTTCCTCGATGGCCTCTCTTCTTAAAGAATTGTGAAAGAGATTGTTATAATAATCTATGATAATCTCTTTACTAATTTGTTGTGTTTTTTGCATAATTTTCATAAATTTACATTCAACATTGGTTTTGTTACAACTTTGTTACAGCAAATGTAACATAGTTGCGTTAAAATCCAAAAAGAAAAACTATATTTTTTATAAAAAAATTATTCCTCGAATATGCTTACCTCTGAAAATGAACGCTTTAGGGAAATAAGAAAATTGCTTAATTATAAGCAAGAGGATTTTGGAAAAATTCTTGGTGTTCGTCATGCCGCTATCTCACAAATTGAAAATAACAAAAGACCTGTATCACAAAGAATTAAGGTTATTCTTGAATCAAAGTTAAATGTTAATATTGAGTGGCTTGAAAAAGGAAAAGGGGATTATTTTCTGCAAGATAGTAAGACCAGGAAGGTTATTGATCGGGTAGGAAAAATCATATACTGGACGAAACTGGATATACAAAGTTTTTGTAGGATGATAGGTTACAACGATCCAGAAAGATTAATGGATATAATTGCCAAAGGACATAGACCGGATGGTGTTATTATTGTAAAAATACTCGATACATTTCGAGAAATAAGAGAAGATTGGCTGTTGGAAGGAAAAGGAAAAATGCTTAAAGAAGATGAACAAGATAAAAGTGAAATGAAACTTTATAAAGAAATTTACGAATTAAGGAAAGAAAGAGATCGTTTAGAAAAAGAAAATATAAGACTTAGAAACCAACTGTCGAATAACACAAAAAACGATTAATTATGAGAAAACTAATGCTTATTTTATTTGTGGCAATGGCCTGTTCAATTTCAATGCAGGCGCAGGATATTGAATTTATCACTGATAGTGAAGAATTTCACAAAAGATTGATTTTTAAAACAGATACAGTGACTGTAACGAATAATCAGGATGCAATTATTTATGATGGAGACATAACATTTACGGTAAACTTCAACAATGAAGATTTTTTTGGGGAGATACTTAAAGACGGGGAACGTAAAGGAGTGCTAATAAGAGATAAAAAAGGCAATCTAATTAAACAATATGAGACAGGTTATACAACACTTGTTCCGTTAGACCTATCAGAAACATTACAGAAAATAATGAAAGATTCATGGAAAGACGGAGAAAAACATATATACGCATTTCTGTTAGTCATTAGGAATGAATTGTACTCTGTTGGTTTCCAAGAAACACTTAAAAAATAATGATCTAAGCAAAAAAAAATATAGAGCAAAAAAAGCCCGGCCAGTTTTACCTGACCGGGCTTTGTTATCTATGAAGATTATTTTACAACATTCCTGCTTCAAATTCTTCTCTATGGAATTTTGAAACCGCAATGTTATGAAGCCTTTCCTGTGTCTTTTTATCTTCTGTCGCTTGTTTTAGGCTAAGTATATTATTCCATCGTTCCGGTGGAGTTTTTAATGCTTGTGAAATTAATCTTTCATCTTTTGTCCGTGTAGTTTTTTCTTTAAAAGGGTTCAATTCTTTTTTATCATGAATGTTAATATCTGACATCACTGCAATATAAATTTGATCTTTCAGTGTCATATCTTCCAGTACAAAAATCGTAGGCGAAAGTCCTGTCTGAACATCTGCATATATTTGTTTTTGAAAAATAAACGACAATTTTGTAATAATTTTAATGTATTCCGGCTGAAAAACAAGATCGTTTATTCTTATAAGACAACTATCAAAATCTTCAATACTTTTAAGTGTATGCCTGATTTTATTTTTATTCAAATAAATCAATTCATCTTTAGTTTCCAATGTTTCATCAAAAATCTTCCATTCTTTTGCTGTGATATTTGTTTTAACTTTTGCAAGGTTATCCGGTATTCTTGCGAGCAAACCATTGTCGGTTATATAGATATAACCGTGTTTTTTCTGAACATCAAATTTTGTACTTCTGCCTAAAAATGTAGTGAGAAGTTTGATTCCTTGTTTGCCTAAATCTGTTCGTTTTTCTGTTTGCATAATGACGTTGTTTTTTTTATGGTTAATTAATAGCCGTTTTTGTCTAAATAAGAATTTATAAAGTGGCTCATTCTTTGATAAGAGCCGGGAACATTGTAAAAAATATAAATATCTTCAAGTAAAATAATTGCCTCCCCTTGTGTAAGTTCGGTTATTTTTTCTTCTAAAGGAATTGAATCATATCCTTTCAATCTGCAATAATCTCTTACAACATATAGCAAGTTTTCAACCGATGAAAGATGCGGCTGTATTGCAACATCTTTGTAGGCTTTGACTATCGTTCTTAACTCTTTATATTCAAAATAATCTGTTAGTTCTATCTTTGTTCTTTGGAATAGGCCGGGCAGTATTGAACACGCCCGACTTCCTCCTAAAGATTTATTTGAATAGAGTTTTGACAGGTTTTCTTCTATTGTTTCTGCTACTCTTGCTGAAATCATACGCTATCCTTTTTGTTTTGTTCTTTTTTGAAAAGTTCTGCGGCCGCTTCTATGTTTATATCTGCCTCTTGATACGTAGGAAATCCGGCTATAAATCTTGTTTTTTTCGGATCAATGTCTTTATACTGAACAGGTTTGTATCCTGTTCCTGCTCTGACTATTACCCAATAATCCGGGGAAATATCAACATCCTGAGCAATGAGTTTTGCACGTTTGAAAAAATTCCCTTTATATAAATACGCTTTCTTTACAAACTCATAATCTTTGAGCATTCTGGCCACGTATTTATCTCCTTCTTTGTTGGGTTCAACGTACTGTTTAATTATTTCAAATTCTTCTGAATTTTTGCGAAAATTCTCAATTATCGCAAGGTAAAGTGTTTTAAGTTTTTTGAGGCTATCTTGTTTTAAAATGAAATTTTTAACTAATCCAAATATGATTGCTATAATTATAGCAATTAAAAAGAAAAAAAGCACTTGAACCGTAAAATTTCCTATTGTTTCCATAATTTATTCTCCTTTCTGTTTTTCGTTAATAAAGTATTCCGGGTATAGTTTTTCTATATCTTTTATGATTTTAGAGCCAACGGGCATCCTGTTATAAGCCATAGAACACAAATATTTTATTGCATCCGGGGCGTTTTTCAGTTGTGTTGGTGTTAATCTATATAGCTTCATTCGTCCTCTCCTTCTTGTTTTAAAATTTCGTCAGCAATACGATACAAAGCTTTTGTAAGTCTGTATTCGTAAGTTGTTTGTATTGAATATAGAGTTTTCCTGTGTTGTTCTATTATAGGGTCTTTGCCAGTTTCTCTAAGATTAACATAATCTTCGTCAACCTTAAAGAAATTTCCTGATTGATTTTGCACCATATCTTCATCTTCAAGTTTTACACGAATAAACTCTTTTGGTAAATTCATGGCCTGACAAACCGCATAAAATCGTTTGCTCATTCCTACTGTTGCTTCGTTTGCTTCCGGGAATGCAGGCATACCAGAATTTACTTTTCTAAAGTGTTCTTTCGCTTCTTTTTCTTTAACTCTTTCTTCCTTAGCTTCAAGGAGATTGGCAAAATATTCAGTCAAGTCTTTTGCGCTGTCTATTGAATTGCCGCCTCTTTTCTCTATAATTTCTCTTACTTGTAGGTATATGTTTTTATTATTCATAACTATTCTATTTTTTTGATTTTATAATCTCTGCTGTTAACTCGTCTGGTTCCTTTAAATGAATTCTTCTCTTATTTCAAATCTTTCTTTGAATGTATCAAAGTCCATTTTTAATCCTGTTTCTTCTTCGTATTCAAGAAAATCAATAAAAGTGTCATTCAGCTTTAAAACGGTGAAAGAATCATGATCTAAGTCATCATTTAATTTGGTCAAATGATTAAAAAATCTGTTTACTTGTGAATCTGTTATTTCGTAAGCCATAAGTTTGTAATTTTAGGTTTAACATTAAATAGAACCCTGCCCGGAATCGAACCGGGCAATATTCCAAACAGGGTTAATCTTGCAGAAGTATCAAATTTCCTCTATCTATTAGTTCATTGTATTCCTCGAATAGAGAATCAGAAATTTGTTCAATTCTAAAGAAGTTAGCTTTGTCGTAGCAATCAACAATTCTTTGTTTTTCTTTCATGTTGATTGCTAACCTTAATTCGTCTAATACTTCTTCAAATTGTTTTTCTTGTTCGTTCATTTTTGACGCTGGTTTTTAGGGTTAATAAATATTACAATTTAATTTGATACTTTCGATTCATACGCATAATAAATACCATCCTTTGTTATGAGTTGAAATTTGAATTTTGCGTCTTTATCTAAGATAAATGAATCATATACCCAAACTATTTTGTTTGGCTTATTATCCCTAAAGTCAAATATACAATGCCATATATCTAATTTTTTTGCTTCAACTTCTCTGGGATTATACCATTCGTGTAACGCATCTTTTATAGCACTGTATTTTTTATGATTAGATTTATCTTTCGTTTTCAAATCTATTTCTCCAATAGTATAATTACCATCAGAAGTTAATTCTCCGTTTGCAAGAATCCCGTATTTTTTATTTTTATGATTAAACATTGCAAACCATAATTCAGGAGATGATAAGGTCTCTAAAGAAGCCTCGTCTTTTAACAAATTAAAAACCTCCATTTTGCCGTGGTTGTAAAATTCGACTTCTCCAAAAAAGTTTTTAAATTTGTTTAATTTTCCTGTTGTAATTTGTAAGTAATCCATATTATAATTGATTTTAAGTTTAAAAATTAAATTTAAGTCATTTTTTTGAAAATTGAAGGCCGAAATGATTATTATATCATTCCAACCTTCAAGTTTTAAAATTTGCCCGAAAAATTAAATTTTACAGGGCAAAAATAACAGAAGTTGTTAGGATTGTTAACACTGTGATAACTTTCATTACTTCTACCTGTTTTCTGATTTGATTCTGTGATTGCATAAGACGTTAGTTTTTAGATTCGACTTCGACTAAGACCGGGAAATTAATCCCGGTTTCTGCCCTTTAGGCTTCATCAGTTAGTCTCTTGCAAGCATCTATAATAGCTTTGTCTTTTTCAAAGAAGTTAATTAATCTTTTAAACATTGTATTTGTATATGCTTCTTGCAAAAAAATGTAGAAATGAAGGAAAGAATAATTAAAATCTTTGAATAAAGTCCAAGCCAATTCGCCTGCACTTTCAAATATTTCATGAAATAATTCTTCGTCAGCTTCATTTTCAAAAGTTATAATTTTGTCAATTAATGCTTGTGTAATCATAGGTATTAGTTTTTAAGATTCAAAATTATTCATTCGTTCGTTAACCGCCTGATTGAAAGTAACCGGGCTGTGTATTTTTAATGCTGTGCCGTAATGGTCGGGGAAAAATTCCCAGCGGAATCTTCCCCCGATTATAAAGTTTTCTTCGTCTAAATTTCTGCCTATCTCATTAAGATAGCCTTCTGTATCTTCTCTTAATTCTTCCATTGTCATTGCTCGTCTATTTTTTCAATTATCTCCATCATATAATCGCGCGCATCTATCAAATTATCTAAATGTTTTTGATATTGTTCTCTGGCTTCTCTGTATTCTTCCCTGCTGTAATTTCTGCCGTTTGGCATATTGGAAGATAATACATGAATAGCATCATTGAGTTGAATTACATTCGCACCAAATTGATCTCTCAATTTGTCTTTTGTATCTCCGTTCATGTTGACTTTAGGATATATTATATTCATGGTTATTTGGTTTTTAGCTGTGCAACAATTCTTTTTTAGAAACAAGTGGAGCAAAAAATTCAAGATTAAGTTCAATGTACTCTCTTACCTTATCTAATCCTGAACAAACTAACTGAAAGTGACTTATACCTGTGTATTTTTCAACTGCATCACAAAGGTTTCTTTCTGCATCGTTCATTTGATTGTAAGCAATTAATACAGGACAATATCCAAAATTAACATTGTATCCTTCATTCAAATAAATCTCATGTACTTCTTTCTGATATATTTCAAAATCTTCATCGCTTATTAAATGAAGTCTGTCAGGGTTTGTTACTACTTCGTGTTTTCTCCCTTTCTTAACTTGTTCGTCAGCTACTTTGAATTGATGTTTTTCTAATACTTCAACCTGTAATGGTCTAAGGTGTTCGTAAACTGTTTCGTAGTATGCTTTTGCCATGAACAAAGTTTCTGCGGATTTAATACATTGCCTATCTTTTGTCATTTTTTTGAGTGTTTCTCTTGTAATATTCATTTCGACATTGGTTTTTTAAAAATTTGAAAATAATCCCCGGACAATTCCGGGGATGTTTGTTTTATTGAATAAATACTTTTTGTTCCTGTGTTGTAGATATAGAAGGATTTGCTGTTTTTGCAAATTCTTCAATTTTTTTAGTGAATTGTTCTGGTATTTTTCTATACCATTTAATTTGTCTTTTTGCGTCTATATGAGCGATTTTTAAAAAATCGTTGTTTTTTTCTATCTCAGTGGTGCAAACTGTTATTCCGTTTCCTAAGTGCATAAAACGTAAATTTTCTAATGACTTTAATTGTGTTGTTTTTTGCATGATTACTCGCTTTTTAATTTAATTCCATAAGTTTTTGCGATATTCTGCAATTTCTCAGAAATGTATTTAGGATCATATTCGCCATTGAAGGAGAAATTTATTTCTCTTTGCAATCCTTCTAACTGGCCTTTTACGTAATTTTGTGCGCCATCATCTTGGCTCATTGGAAACTGTCTAAATTCTTGCATAATTATTCATTTTTTTTAATTTGACGTTGGTTAATTAAGAGCAGGAATGGGATTCTAAAATTTGAATTGCTTCTCTGTATTCTTGTGCTTCCTGAGAAACATATCTAATTTTCTGTTTAACGTCTCTTGTTTGTTTGTACTCTGCGAGACATTTAAGCGATTCATTAATAGCTTCTAATTCAAGTTTTAATTCATTGATTGGTCTGTTCAGTCTCATTTCTTTCTGATTTTTTGATTTGATGTAAATAAGGAACAAACGGATCGTTTTTTGCATAATATTCAATATCTTCATCCGTGTATCCCTGTGCTTTTAATTCGTCAATATCTTCTCCTGATATAGTATTATATACAGGGCTGTTGCCAACGTAACCGAGAAAATATTCCCGGTTACTGTGTTCTGGTTCAATTACTATTTCAATATTCATAAGTATTTGATTTTGTGGTTTTAAAAAACGAAAAAATGAATAAATAAAAGATAAATAAATACTGCGATTGTTGCGAATGCCATTGACTGTAATGTTATTCCTTTTTCCTCTTTGTTTTGCATAATCATTTGATTTTTAGGTTAAAATTAGAACCCGCAGGAAGAATCGAACTTCCTAAAATCCCTATGATTGCGGGTTTGTAAACTTTGATTGTTTCCTATCTCTTATTATATCGGCGACAACAACATGGCGGTTGCGCTAACTCCCTTCAAATCATTCCTTCAATATTTCAAAGAACAGCCCCTTGCCGGTTTGCGTTGCTGTGGTTTGGCATCACATGGGCGTTCGGTGGTGTTTTAGTGACTTGGCGGCTTGCCTTGTCGGTTGTGAAAGATCGTTGGTACAAATCTAATATGTTGTATGCAATTTTGCAAACATTTTTGTAATTTTTTTTGTATTCTTTTTAAAAATCCCTGTTTGATGGTGGGTTTGGAAGCATAATAATTTTGTAGTATGTTTCTGTATTATTCGCTGATTCGTGTACTGAGATATACTTTACTGATTTTCAGAAAAAGATATACAAAAATAATGCGCTTGCAATGCGAACGCAATACGAACGCAATGCGGTTATAATGCAAACGTAATGCGTACCCAATGCCATTAAGAGTAGAGTAGAGTAAAGTAGAGTAGAGTAGAGTAGAGTAAAGGAGAGAAAAGTATATAAAAGTAAAAGTGTGTGTGAAAATCACTTACTCAGTTGGATTGAAAAATAAAAATAACTCCCACTGGTGCGCTGTTCTTATGGGTAGCGTTGGGAGTCTTATTAATCAAAGGAGTAATCTATGCTGTGGACTATCTTAGCTTGTTAGTGTATTTATGATTGTAGATACATTCGACTGAGTTAATTCGTGTATTTTTCTTAAATTGTCCTGCAATAACAACAATTAGATAACGAAAACTGGATAGTGTTCTATCAATAAGAAAATCATCGTAGATATTTGAATCCTGCGGCCTTTTTCCTCTGAGAAATTTGTAATTAATTCCATCTTTTGAGCCGTACAGGTATGCGCTTGCGTATGTACCGCTTTTAATTTCAAAATGTCCTCTTACTGCAAGCCTTCTTAGTTGTTTGAATCCCTGTGATCCTAATTTGATTGCTCTTGTTTGAATAAGACAATGACTTGAAGTTTCTTCTTCTTCTGTGAGATAGTATAATTTATCTCCGTTTTGTGCTAAGATTGAAGGATACAGATTAATGAAATTTTCAAAGTTTTGCGTTATTTTGTGCCATGTGCCGGATTTTAGATTATATACAAAGCTGAAATTATATATCAAATTTCCGTTTTCATCTTTTTCGTTATTTGAAACAACAATTTCATCATTGAAATAATCATACTCAATAATTGAATGAGAAAGGAAATTTTGAAAACTTGAATTGTCTAAATAGTTATATAGGTCAACAAGGTAATCTTTGCTAATATCCCCCTCTAAATTTTGATTATTGATAAGTTTATTTTCTGTCTCATTCATCATCGAAAGAGAAATATTTTGAGTTTTATCTCCTGCTATAATTTTCAAACCTTCATGAGTTGCGAAAATTATACCTTTTCCGGTATTAGTTACACTATTTGCACTAATAGGAACTTCTTTATTTAATTCTCTGATATTTGAATAGAGAACTTCTCCTGATCCTTGTTGTAATGTGTATGTTCCTTGTTTTGTGAAAACATATACAGGAAATTGTCCGTACTGTCCGGGAGATAATGCTCTTGTAATTGTTTCAAGTGCAATTATTTCATTGTCTGAATCTCCAAATCTGTAAGAGTTTTTTGCAGGATATACGAACGGATTGTTTAATTCTGATATTTGCACCCGGTTTGTTTCTTTTGAAATTCTGTTTGCATTTTCGTATATACTTTTAGATGCATCAGTGGTAGTTTCACAATTTTGCGCTTCCAGTGCAAAATTTTCTTTTTCTCTTGATTCAGAGTATTTTTGATTATTTTTATTTATTGCATACGACAAATTAAGATAAGGATGTGATTGAAGTTTCTTACTATATACGACTTCTTGATTGTGTAATATTTCTATTTTTTGTGCTCTGGTATCTGGATAAGTCAATAAGTCAGGCATTAATGAATTATTAGATGCAGAAATAAGATCAAGGTTTTGGTTTATTACCGTTTTTCTGTCTGCATTTGCGTTTAATGTTACCCTGTAATGCAAATCTTTTGCACTAAACGTGGTTTTTGATGTTTCTGTGCTGTCTGTTTTTGAAATACTTCCCCCATCTTTTTGAAAAGTTGACGTAAATATTCCAAAAGTTGTTTCTATTTCAACATATATATCAACTGGTTCTGAATATTCATGAATCAAATTAGTTACTGCTCTATCAATGAAAAGACGATTTGATTTGAACCCTTTTCCGGCAAAAGTATAATATGTATCTCCGTTAATTTTTAATGTAGCAATAAATTCACAATCCAGTGTATTGTCAATTTTTACAACATACTTGTTTGGAACCGGATAATCTCCATCGTTATATAATAGTAATTTTGTTATACTAATATTTCCCGGATCGTAATTGTTTCCATCAGCGCCGCCAATATTGAATCTGTGTCCTGAGAAAAGATGCGTATAATTGTTGTATAAATGCAATCTGTTGTTATACAGAAAATTGTCTTTTGCTGATAAACGATGGTTTGTAAAATCATTAACAGGCAATGTGCTATTTACTTCTATGTTTTCTGGTATGTCTATTGTTTTAAGAAACCATTCATTTATTTCGTCTGTGCTTTCTAATATTTCATTAATTGGTATTTCTGAGACTTTGTAATAATTTGGATCAGAAAAAAGATCATCTGGATTCTGATCAGAGATTGGAGCAAAATGAGGATAATATTCAAAAAATAGCGAATATCCTTCTTCACCATGATGAAGATGGATATAATCTTCCCATTCGTCTTTATTAAGATTATATTGTGTTCGTGGTTTTGTCATAAATACGCACAAAGATTCAATGATTCCCTGTTCTTCCAATTTTTGAAGAATATCTTTTGTAGAAGTATCCTTATAATCAATATATTGTCCTACTTCTGAATAAAAATAAGGAATTTTTGTTGCAAATCTTATTTTCCCAAAACTTACGTTTTCAATTCTGTGAACGTCTGGCCCGTCTCTACCACTTGTTTTTGACCAATCTGCATGAATATAACTTAAATGTGATCCTTTGCCTAACTCAATGTGAATTGGTTGACTATACATTATGTAGCTTCCATCGTACAATTTATAAGCTGTTCGTACAAAAGTATGTCCTACACTATACCCATCTTCTGCATACTCTGATTTCATTGAAAAATAATTACCTAAGGCTTCTTTAAAATCTAAACCGTTTTCTGCAATTAAGTCATGTTGTTTGTCTGTTTCAGTTATCATTGTTCTTAAAACAGGAAAGTAATGTAAATAAGAGAAACTATCGGATTCTTTATTGTATAGAAAGAAAAATGTTTCTTTTTCTGAACTAACAATCAATGTTTGGCCTAAAAAAGAAATTCCAAGATAACTATTATTAGATTCAAATGAATAATAATAACTATCAGTATTACTTGAATTAAAAATTACATTCATTGTGTTGTTTAGAATATCAGCATAGCATACTTTAAAATCTCCTGTAATAAGGATGAATTTTCCTTCCGGTGTAAAAGGTGGTTTTCTTATTTCTCTTATATTGTCAACAGGAAATACAGAATCGTCAAGTTGTTTGTAAATTTTCTTTTCTGCAACTCTTTCAAAATCACTGTATCTTTTTCTGAGATTAATTACTTCCTGACTGGCTCCATCTTGTACGAGATTATCAGAAATGTTTCGTGCAATAGATTGAATCTGAAATGTACCGTGTTGTTTTTGCATAATTACTCGTTTTTATTGTTATTCTGTATGT
>Ga0207714_1000278_pt1 | contig 35251 bp, 28 predicted proteins | sample PonA232FremontCA_2_FD_187270 | JGI IMG/M metagenome (GOLD analysis project Ga0207714, IMG submission 187270) | Marine sediment microbial community from Fremont, CA, USA - Pond A23 Sediment 2 (SPAdes) | ecosystem: Environmental > Aquatic > Marine > Unclassified | place: USA: Fremont, California...
CTTTTTATATATCTACAAGCACCGATAGGTGCGGAATTATGGTAGAAAATAAATCCCCACCCCAACCATAAGCGCTGTTAGGCGCGACATTATTTCACTTTTTTAATGCGAAACTTTAGTTAATAATTTTCGGAGAATAGGACTTTTTCATTTTACTGAGTTTTCTTTTTCGTTATATGTTCTCAGTTTGACCCCAAAATTGGGATAAATTGAAAACAAAGATTTGTATCCTACCGTTTACTTAATAATAAATACCGCTCACTGTCAATTGCTACCATTCACTACTTTTTCTTTAAGATATTTGTTTTCATATAAATACCTATTTACATTTGCAAGGTTTCTTACCGGTAAGTACAAAGTGGCTTTTCTAAAGCCTTAAAGAGAGTATGTTAAATTTATAAAACTATAAGAAAAAACACTATTTTATCTTAGTTTAGTCAGTTTATTATTCATTTTTCATTCATGTGAAGAAAAACAAGCTAAAATATCCAAAAAAGAAAGTAATATAAATTCTGAAGTTTCTTCTTATAAATTGCCGAAACAATCTTTTAAGAATATTGATGTAAAAAAGGTATTTTAGTTTTTGATAATAAAGAACATCCAGCAAAAACAATAAAGAAATTAAAGAAAGAAGAAGAGCAATATCAGAATAGATTCCGTCAAGATTATAAAAATCTTTCTCCGAAAGAAAAAGAAAAAACAGCTCATGAGACAAATTATAGTCCCCATAAAGTTATGGAGCAATTTGAGGAATTTTTTAAATTTAATTCTTTGAGACAAAAAATCTATCAGGAAGAAACAGAATGGCTAAAAAACGAGAAATTAGATTTTTCAAAAGATCCGAATGATGATTATTTTGTAGTAAGCAAATATATGCGGACTGTTTTAAATAAACGAGGAGAAATAATTATTGGGAATTCAATTTGTAAAATCATGAAGGATGGAAAAGGCTACGAAATAAAGGGCAGAGATTTTGAATTACTTAAGAATCTCCGGAATGATCAAGTAAGAGATAAAAAGAAAAATGACAAATTAGTTATCCATTTGCCAAACGACCATTTAAAATCTGGTAAAACAAAAAATGAAAAAAAGACGGATGTTGATAGAAAGGTAATAAAAAAGTAAAAAAGGTAATTGCAATTCGAAATGTTTTTTGGGGATCACATTATGTGGTAGCGAAAACAAAAGCCTATATAAAAAGATCTGCTTGGTTTGCAACATGGTGGGGAAGACGTTATACTTCAGTAAAAGCTTCTGCAAGGGGTACTGTGTACGATGCTGGTGCTAACCCTGAAGATGTAAATGCTGATGATTCCAATGGTGATGGAAAGGCAAAAGCTAAAGATCATTTCGGTGGTACCATGTGGGCAAGAGATGGATCTGTTTATGGTTGGCATAATTGTAATAGCTTTGATGATTCTTATTTATATTTAAATTTTTAAATAGGTCTCTGTTTATAGTTTATGAGGAATAAAAGAAATATTACTAGTAGTGAAACCAAAAAAGTTTTGGTTTCACTACTAGTACCTATCTCGTTTATTTTTTTATTGGCATTTCCATATATATTATCTGCACAAACACGGGGGGATTCCTTGCCTACTTATACCTCTTTCGAATTAAAGCCAATTTTTAATAAAGCCCGAACCGTTAAAACAAACGGAGTTGTTACTGAATATTCCACTCCTGTTACTTTGGGAGGTTTAGCTGGTTTTAAGTTGGGATATAAGATAAACAACCATTGGGGAACATGGAGTTTTAGCCTGTATAATTTGTACAACAGGAAAAATCCTTATTCCTATTTTTTCGATGTCAAGTTTGGGCAGAGTGATAATGGCAATACATCACAATCTGAGAGAGTGCTATATAAACGAACTCTTTTTCCTTTGATTCCTTCTCTGAGTTATACCTGGAAATTTTAGTTTCTTATTACCCGCCTAACTAATTTACAGCGGAGTGCAATAAGCTTAATGTGCCTAATTTATTTTCCCGGATGCTCTCTTTCTGTTATAAGCTCTGCGCTTGAATTGGTTTCTTACCAGATTTGCTGAATAAAAGGCTAATCCTGTCCAGATAAACAGAAAGCTTATGATATAAGTGGTAGTGAGAGGCTCTTTATATTTTAGCACGCCAATAAGAAACATCAGGGTTGGTGCAAAATATTGTAAAAATCCCACGCTGGAAAGCGGGATTCTTCTTGCACCTTCCGAGAATAAAAATAAAGGCAACATTGTTACTATCCCTGAAATGATAAGATAAATATCCGTATTAGTAGAATGAGCGAGGAAATGTCCTTTTCCGTTAATTCCAAGGGTGATTAAGAAGGTTATTCCTATGACTGATAGTGTCATGGTTTCTATCATTATACTGTTAATAGAGTCGAGGTTGAAAATCTTTTTAAACATTCCGTATAATCCAAAAGATAGAGCAAGAGTAAGGGAAATCCACGGTAGTTTGCCATAATTCAGCCCTAGATAAGTAACGCCAATTAGTGCAAAGATAATAGCAACGCTTTTTAATGGGTTTAGCTTTTCTTTCAGAAAAATAATTCCCAAAAAGACACTCACCAGAGGATTGATAAAATACCCAAGACTTGCTGCCAGTATCTGTTCAGAAGTAACGGCATAAATAAAAACCATCCAGTTGATGGCAATTAATCCGGCCGTTAAAAACATTGAGTTGCGTTTCTTTTTGTCTTTTAATAATTGAAAATAGGCTTTACGATTTGAAAAGATATTGAATAATAAAAGAAATATAAAACCCCAGAAGATTCTGTGAGCAAGAATTTCCTGGGCAGGGACATGATCAAGTTGTTTCCAGTAAATAGGGAGTACTCCCCAAATTAAGTAAGCTCCAAGTGCTGATATATGTCCAACAATAAAGTTTTTATCATGTCCCATTTTTTTTCAACTAATAATATTTTATAAAACTGTTGTCTATACGTTTTTTCCTTTAACAATGAACCATGGATTCGTTAAGTTTTCTTTATTGTACTGTAAAGGATTTTTTTCATCTTTTTCAGTAACCTGAAAACCTGCAGAAATTGCTACCGCATGGCCTGCCGCTGTGTCCCATTCCATTGTTGGAGCAAATCGTGGATACACATCTGCTTTGCCTTCCGCCACCATACATATTTTAAGCGAACTTCCCTTTGAAATAAAGTCAACTTCACCGTGTTTTTCTTTTAATTCGTCTATATAAGCCTGAGTATCTTCATTCATGTGGGAACGGCTAGCCACCACAATTAACTTACTGCGGTTTTCCGATATTGGCAAAAACATTCCCTGTTTCATTAAATCATTGAGGTTATTGAATGTATCTTCAATGCCGTTATAGTTTTCTGCTTTATATGCGCCAAAGCTTTCTTCGCCAAAATAGAGATCGCCTACGTATGGAGCGTATACTACTCCCAGGACAGGATTCCCCTTGTAAACAAGAGCAATGTTTACGGTAAACTCCCCGTTTTTCTTAATAAATTCTTTTGTCCCGTCAAGGGGATCAACCAACCAAAAGTACTCCCAGTTTTTCCTGTCCTTATATTCAATATCTTTTCCTTCTTCGCTTAGCAGAGGATGTTCTGTTTGCTCAAGATGGGATTTTATTATCTGGTGTGATTTTCTGTCTGCTAATGTTAAAGGTGTTTCATCTTCTTTTTGTTCAACTTCGAAATCTTTGCCTTTGTAAACATCATTTACAGTTTTTCCTGCATTTAATGCAGCGGTTATTGCTGTTGTTAAAAGTTTTTGTCTTTTTGTGTTATCCATAATATTAATTTTATTAAAAGTACATTATTCGTAAAATAGCAATTGTAACAAACATATATATAATTGTCAGAGGGAATCCAAGTCTGAAAAAATCTTTGAAAGAGTATCCTCCGGGGCCATAGACCATAAGATTTGTCTGGTAACCGACCGGGGTCATAAAATTTGCGGCTGCTGCAAATGAAACGATTAAAATAAACGGCATGGCGGGTAAATCCAAATTTGCTGCCATGGTTAGTGAGATGGGGAAAATTAATGCTACAGCAGCTTTGTTTCCGATGTAAGCTCCTAAAAATGCAGTTATAAGATAAATTCCAAATAATAAACCTACTTTTCCCAAGGGCATGAAGACAGAAATGATGGTATCTGCAACTAAATCGGCAGCACCCGATTTGCGCATGGCTACACCTAAAGCTAGTGACAAAACAATTATTAATGCCAGGTCATAGTCAATTGCTTTTGGCAGGTCTTTCGGGTTAGCTATTTTGAAAACAAAAGCTGCAAGTATAATAACTAATAGCCCCATAAAAAGAGAAATAACATGAAACGCGGATAGTATAATTGCAGCAAACAATCCTCCAAAAACTATGGCCACTTTATATCCTTCAACTTTTCTGAAATCGCGCACTTTAGAGATAAAATAGAAGTCGTGCGTGTGAGCTGTTCTATTTACAAAATCTTCTCCCGTAAATAGTAAAAGCACATCGCCTGGTTTTAAAACAATTTCTCCAATTTTCCCACTTATTTTTTCTCCGTTACGATGTACAGCAATTACAGCAGCATCGTATTTTGCTCTAAATCTTACTTCTTTTACGGTTTTATTTATCAGACTTGAGTTTTGTGAAATGACAATCTCTACTACTTCTGCTTTTTTCTTTTTATGCATCATTCCTACAGAAGGAAGAGTTAGTCCTGATTTGGAATTTACCATTTCAGCAATAGTACGCGTGTCGCCTGCAAAAATAAGAATGTCATCTTGTTGTAGAATAACGTCAGGCGATACAGCCTTTATGCGATAGTCGTTTCTTAATATTTCTACCAGAAACAGGCCTTTAAGATTTCTCAGCTCTGCTTCTTCGATTGTTTTTCCTATCAATGGTGAGTTTTTCCGAACCTGGGCTTCAACAAGATATTCTCGTCTGTTTGAAGAGAAGTCTGAAATAGCATCTTTCTTCTCTGGTAATAATTTATCACTGTAAAAATAGAGATATATGAGTCCAATAACTATCATAGGAACGCCGACAATCGAAAAATCAAAAATATTAAGTTGCCGGACATCTCCCATAATTGTTTGGTCAGCGGTCATACTGCTTACAATCAGATTAGTGGAAGTTCCGATCAATGTGGCGCAACCACCTAATATCGCGGCAAAGGAAAGGGGCATGAGTAACTTAGAAGGAGAGATATTATTTCTTTCGGACCAGTTATTAACGTAAGGCATCATAATAGCTACTAATGGCGTATTATTTAAAAAAGCTGAAAAAGTGGAAATAAGCAGCATCATTCTCCCCATGAAACCTTTCATTGTTCTGGCTTTTTGGAATATTCGGTCAAATATGGCTTCCAGAATACCGGTTCTTTTTATAATATCACCAATAAGAAGCAGGAGAATAATGACAAATATTTGTTCGTTGGCAAATCCGCTTAACATTTCTTTGGGAGTCAGAATCCCAAAAAAGCCAAGCGTCACAACAGCAACAACAAATGTAAAGGTAGCTCCTAAAATTTCCTTGTATAGGGAAATTAGAATAAACAACAAGACGATAAATACTATGATGATATCAAAGGTAATCATTGGCAAATTTAATCCCTTGGCTTACAGATACTAAACTTTATTTTTTCCTATTTTTATAAAGCCTAAAGTAATAAATTATTGGTCAATTTTCTAAATAAAAAATGAATTTTCTTTTGAGTAGTTAATCGTTTTCACTTTGCAGGAAATAGTTATATGGTTTTAATGAGGGAATAGCCTGTGAGATACTTCACTTTCGATTGATTGGAAAACCTTTTTAGGAGTGTAGCTACGCCAATTATCGAATGCATCCAGAAAACCTCCAAAGAATATATAATTATCCAGGTTTTCATTAAAAAATTCTTGTTTAACATGATCTCTAAAGTTTAAGGCTGCAATCCATCCATCACCTATTTCTTCAGCCCATTCCTGGTAATATGAATCTTCAAATGAATGGAAGTTGAATAAGTTTTCTCCTATCAGTATAAACTTATTTATACCTTGCTCAGTTAAAATCTCTATTACATTTCTTTTGAGGTACATCACGTCATTGAATAAGCAATCATTCCATTCGCCTAATAATTCTATTATTACAAATCTGTTATTATAATCTGCATATATAAGTTTTAAGAATAAGGTTTCAGAACCAAAGTAATCCCACTGCGGATGGATATAATAATCATAAATTGAATGGGTAAAATAGAATTCGCTGTATTCACGTCCAAAAAAAGGTGATAATGTATCATTTTCTGCAATGTAGTATTTTCTCCATGAATAATAAGGTTCAATAGTGTGCATGATTAATTCAAATTGTAGTTATGCGAATCATTTTAATATGAACACATAAGATTTATTTTTATTATTTTAAAACTCTAAATTACAATTGTCAATGTAATTATAACCCAAATTGAGCGATTTTCGCTCACTACAAAGAAATTGTAAAGTTTTCACCTCACCTATTCGGTGAAAAGCAACAACTTCTAAGTCGGTCCGGCAGCTGCCGGATAAGTTAAGCGCTTTTTTATTTTGTTCAAACCGCTTAACTTAGGTATAAAAAGGTTGTTAAAGTTTGTTTACGGATTTGAATCATGAGAAATTTTCTATAAATTGAGCCTAATTAATAAAACAAGGATATATAATGAGCAAATTGAATATATTTTTATTTTTTTTGACAGGATTTACATTATCACTATTAGTCACACCTTCTTCTGCATTACTGCCTAAGGAACACGGCAAGGGTGGTTTTATGATTTTGGCCGGAAAGAATGTTACAAAAGACAAATCAGTATTAATGGCTCATAATAACAATCTTACCGGGAAAGAAACTTCATTCTTGAAAAAATATCCACGAATGGAGCATGATTCAGGCGAAGTTATAAAGTTTAAGAACGGGCTTACAATACCACAGGAATTAATTACTTACGAATGGATGGTGTTACAAACAGAAAAAGGATTTAAAGAAGGCAATGCGGTTGCAGTTAATGAATATGGTGTAGCCATAGGAGGAGGTGTTTCCCTGGCTAAAGACAGAAAGCTTAAAGTTCGTAAAGCTGATCCGCTTAAAGATAAAGGTGTCACTGGCGGCATTCGGTATGTTGCGCTTCAAAGAGCGCGCACCGCAAGACAATGTGTGCGAATGCTGGGCGAGTTTTTTAATTATTACGGAATTAGTTATCCCAGTGGGTTTGCTGTGGCCGATGAAAATGAAATTTGGTACATTGAAACAGGCGGGGGTACACATTGGGCTGCGATTAAGATACCTTCAGATGCTTGTTGGATACAAGCCAATAGTTATCGAATCGGATTTATTAATCCGGACGACAGTGAAGTCATGACATCTCCGGGAATAAAGGAGTTTGCCAGAAAGAATGAGCTTTGGGATCCGGAAAAACAATTATTTAATTTTGCCGATGCATTTGGTGGACGCAAAAGAAAGCTTGAGGACAGTAAATTTACTGATTCAAGAAGAATTTGGCGTGCACACAGCCTCTTGGTTCCTTCTAAAGAAATTTCTCCTGAAAGGCAAAAATTTTCAACTTTCATAAGACCTGATAAAAAGGTAACCCTTGATAAATTGATATCTGTTTTGCGCGATGAATACAGAGGAACCAGGTTTTATCCTTATTCTGCTGATACTACGATTCTTACAGATACTACTTATCGGGTTGATACTATTTGTCAGGAAGATACTATAGTGCAGATTGACAGTGTAATTAAAGTAGATACAAGTTATCAGGTTGATTCCTCCGGTAGAAAGGAAAGACCTATTGCATCTCAGTCTTCTGTTCATACGAGTATTATGCAAATCCGCGGAGGTTTTCCTTCAGGATTGAAATCAGTTTTATGGGCCGGACTGGGCAGTCCGGTTACTACTCCTTATATTCCGTTTTATTTCGGTATTGAAGAAATTCCTGAACCTTATGGTGCAAAAACTTCAAAGGAAAAGAACGCATTTCATTTCTATAATAGGTTATCTGAAATCTATTATTCTAACCCTTCGGCTTACTCTGACAAATTTCCTGATGTTTTCAGTGATTTTCAACAAAGAGCCATTAATGAACAGAAAATGCTGGATAAGCAAGCATACAGGATTTATCGCAGTTCACAAAAAATGACTACTCATTTTTTAACAGTATCAGTAGATGGTTATTGCCATGAGGCGCTTGACCTTGTTAAAGAGAATATAAAATAAATGACTCATATAATTGATTTAATAATTTATAAACTATAAGCTTATGCAAATTTCACAAGAATTTATAACAAATATATGGTCTACTCTATTGGAATGGGCGACACATCAATTGCCTCCAATAATCATTTTGCTTATTGTAACCTGGATTGTCCTGAGGATGAACAAAGTATTTATAAGACGTTTGAAAAAGGGTATGATGCAACGTATCCGGAAAAAACAAGATACAGAAAGCCAGGAATCAGAAAAGAGGGTTGAAACACTTTTAAGAATACTCCAAAGTGTTTTAAGGATGATCATATTGGGCATATTTATTATGATTCTTTTGAAGAAATTTGGTGTGGATATTGGACCAATTCTGGCCGGTGCTGGTATATTGGGATTAGCTGTTGGCTTTGGAGCTCAGGAACTTGTACGTGATTATATTAGTGGATTTTTTATACTTCTGGAAAATCAGATTAGAGTTGGAGATTTTGCTATACTTAATGGTACCGGTGGAATGGTCGAAAATATTGAGCTTCGGACAACAACGCTTCGCGATTTGTCAGGGACCAGGCATACTTTCCAGAATGGCAAGATAAATACTATATCTAACATGTCTATGGAGTGGTCGGCTATAACTCTTGATGTCGGTGTAGCTTATAAAGAAGATGTTGATGAAGTAATGAAAATTATGAAACAAGTGGGTGATGATCTCACAAATGATGAGAAATTTAAAGATGTTATCCTTGAACCCCTGGAAATATTTGGCTTAAATGAATTTGCCGATAGCGCGATAGTTATTAAAGCACGAATAAAAACCCAACCTTTGCAGCAATGGGCTGTTGGAAGAGAGTACAGGAGAAGGTTGAAAAAAGCTTTTGATGAAAACGGCATTGAAATTCCTTTCCCTCATTCTACTGTTTATTGGGGAGAGAAAATCGATCCTTTAAAGCTAAAGGTTGAAGAGCATGTTAAAGAAAATAATAATTAATGCGCTTAATTAGTGGTTCTAAGGAAACACATTATAGGCTTGCCCGCTGCTCTTTAGAAATCTAAATAAAAGTTAATCCGCTGATTGTCAATTGCTCATTTTTTTGCAGCTTGAAATATAACCCAAATTGAGCGATTCTCACTCACGACAAAGAAATTGTATGGTTTTCACCTCACCTATTTGGTAAAAACCGACAATTACTAAGTCGGTCCGGCAGCTGCCGGATAAGTAAAGCGCTTTTTCACTTCGTTCAAACCGCTCAAGTTAGGTGTAAATAGTTTTATTAAAAATATAGGTGACCCCCGATTTAGCCTGAATTATTCACAAAAAATGAATAAATTTGAATGTATCAAGCTGTATTATAGAAACATAACTATAAAATATAAAAGAGTCAATAATTGTTCACTTTATGCAGATGCGCCAATATTGGCACATCTGTTACGTTGCGAAAGCCTTGAAGTAGGCAACGATATCGGCGGTGTTCAACGCTTTGCATCTGTACCAAATTTGACGCATGAATAATTCAGGTTATAATTGAATCAAGTTTTTGCCTGCCCTTATGTTTTATAGTAGCTACATGAATAATTAAACAAAAAAGTTTTAGTTTGGGATTGTAATGTTTTATAATATTATTTATTTTTGAGCAGATAATTATTTGTATGTACACTATTACATATTCTATCCATACGAAGTACCATACTTTTGGCAAAGGCCTTTATGAGTGCCTTATGTGCTGATATTTCCCTAATCAATCTATTCTCGTTGTTCTTACTTGCTTTCACTTAATTAGAAATTATAATTATGACAGGTTTAATATTTGACATTAAACATTATGCCGTACATGATGGTCCGGGTATCCGTCAGACTATATTTTTCAAAGGATGTCCGCTCTTATGTTGGTGGTGCCACAATCCAGAAAGTCAAATTTACGAAATCGAACATTACACAAAAGAAAAGACGTTGGACGGTAAAGTTTTCAAGAAAAATGAGTCGATAGGTTATAAGGTTGATTCAGAGGAACTTTATGGAATTATAGAAGGGGATACCCTCTTTTATGATGAATCTAATGGCGGAGTGACTTTCTCAGGTGGCGAACCGCTTATGCAGCTCGATTTTCTTCAGGAAATTACCTCCCTGTGTAAAAAAGCAGGGATTCATACGGCACTGGACACTTCTGGTTATGCTCCACAAGAAGATTTCTTTAAGATATTGAGCAATATCGATCTTATTTTATTTGACTTAAAGATTATAGATGAGGAACTCCACAAAAAGTATACTGGTGTTTCAAACAGGGAAATATTAAATAATCTGAAAATGCTTGATGAATCAGGGAAACAAGTAATAATTCGTTTTCCGGTTATACCCGGGATAACAGATACCCAACAAAACATTGAAGATGTCAAATCTTTTCTTTCCCGGCTTGAAAAGGTTAATGAAATTGATATTTTGCCCTATCATGATATCTCGAAAGGGAAATATAAGCGTTTTAATAAGGAAAATAAAATGGGAAATATCTCTTTAGGCACCGATATAGAACAAAAACTAAAAAACGAATTTGAATCTATTCATTACACGGTAAAAATTGGTGGATAAAAAATATTTTAACTATGAACCAACGCATACAAAAACTCAGAGAAGAAAGCCTTAAAGCTGTGAATTGCATATCAGCAGAAAGGGCTTTGCTTGTAACGGAATTCTATAAGCACCACAAAAACCTCGAAGGATCTATACCTGTCCAAAGGGCAAAAGCTTTTGAGTATATTTTGAATAATAAATACATATGCATTAATGACGGAGAATTAATAGTAGGAGAACGTGGCCCCGCTCCTAAGGCTACTCCCACCTATCCAGAAATCAATCTACATACTCCTGAAGATTTGGATACATTAAATGACAGACCTAAAGTTTCTTTCAGGGTGGATGACAAAACACGAAAAGCCTACAAGGAAGTTATTATTCCTTACTGGACAACCAGAACCCAACGCGAAAGAATATTTTCGCAGGTTGATCAGTCATGGATTGATGCTTACCATGCAGGTGTTTATACAGAATTCCAGGAACAAAGGGCTCCAGGACACACTGTTGCAGGGAAAAAGGCTTTTCAGAAAGGTATGTTGGATATCATCGAAGATATCCACAACTCACTCAACCGGTTGGATTTCCTGAACGACAAAGAAGCTCAGGAAAAAAGGCAAGAACTAAAAGCCATGGAGATCGCTGCCAGAGCAATAATTCATTATGCAGAACGCCATAGCGAAAAGTTGAAAGAAATGGCTCATCAAATTGACGATGATCAGCGTAAAAAAGAGTATTTAAACATGGCTGAAGTCTGTCATCGAGTGCCTGCGCATGCTCCTGAAACATTTCACGAGGCGCTTCAACATTATTGGTTTATACATTTAGGAGTGGTAACAGAACTGAATCCATGGGATTCTTTCAATCCGGGAAGACTTGATCAACATTTATATCCTTTCTTTAAGAAAGAATTAGAGGAAGGTACGCTGGATAAAGAACAGGCAAAAGAATTACTGGAATCCTTCTGGATAAAATTCAACAATCATCCATCTCCTCCGAAAGTAGGTGTTACAGCCCAGGAAAGCAATACTTATACGGATTTTGCATTGATAAATTTAGGAGGTGTTGATGAACGGGGACAGGATGCTACAAATGAACTAACCTATCTGATTCTCGATGTAATCGAAGAGATGCGCATATTACAACCCAGCTCTATGGTTCAAATCAGTAAAAAAACGCCTGACAGACTGATAAAGCGAACAGCACAAATCACCAGGACAGGATTCGGGCAACCCTCTTACTTCAATACCGATGCTATTATAAAAGAACTGCTCCGGCAGGGCAAAGAGGTTGAAGATGCGCGAAACGGCGGTGCCAGTGGTTGTGTAGAGACAGGTGCTTTCGGAAAAGAAAGCTATATCCTGACAGGTTATTTCAACCTGAATAAAATATTTGAAGTCACCCTTTACAATGGAGTCGACCCCAGGTCAGGCAAAGAGATCGGGCTTAAAACAGGCAATCCCGTAACATTCAAGAATTTTGACGAACTGTTCGAGGCGTTCGGAAAGCAACTCAACTATTTTGCTAAGATAAAGCTCAAAGGCAACAACATCATTGAGAGCCTGTACGCAAACTTCATGCCTGTCCCTTTTCTTTCCCTGATCATTGATGATTGTATTGATAATGGCAAGGATTATAATGCAGGAGGAGCCAAATATAACACCAGCTATATTCAGGGGGTTGGTATTGGAAGCCTGACCGATAACCTCACTTCACTAAAATATAACGTTTTCGATAAGGAAAAATTCAGTATGTCTCAATTGATGGAAGCCCTGGATAACAATTTCGAGAACTATGAGGAGCTTCGTTACGATCTGGTATATAATACCCCAAAATATGGAAATGACGATGACTATGCCGATGAAAACACTCTGAAAATTTTCGATGCCTTCTATGAATCAATCAATGGCTTTCCAACCTCAAGGGGAGGAGTATTCCGAATTAACCTGCTGCCGACCACTAGTCATGTCTATTTCGGAAGTGTAATCAAAGCCATGCCTGACGGCAGGAAATCCGGGGTGCCCCTGTCTGAAGGTATTAGCCCGGTGCAGGGTACAGACAGAAAAGGTCCTACTGAAGTGATCAAAACAGTTGCTAAGATTGATCATATTAAGACAGGTGGTACATTGCTCAACCAAAAATTCAGTCCATCTTTCTTTAACGATGAGGAGGGCATAGAAAAGTTCACCAGGCTCATCAGAAGCTATTTCAGAATGGACGGACATCACATCCAATTCAATGTGGTTAATGCCGACACATTGAAAAAGGCTCAAAAAGAACCCGAAAAATATGAAGATCTAATTGTACGGGTAGCCGGTTACAGTGATTATTTCAATGACCTTGGAGAAGACTTACAAAACGAAATCATAAAACGTACTGAACATGAAACAATGTAACAATTTTATTGCATTTATTGTCTTATCGGTAATCTTCATTCTCCCTGAATCCCTTCACGGGCAGGAAAAATTAAAGGATTACCAAAGAGCTGAAAAATTTATACACTTCAATGTGGAAGATCAGGTTTATAATCTTCGGGTAAACCCTCAATGGATAGAAAACGATTCTAGGTTCTGGTTCAAAAAAGAGAAAGAGAAGGGCCATGAATACCTAATGGTTAATGCGGAGAAAAATCGGATCGGCCCACTCTTTAATCATCGAAAGCTGGCCCAGTCCCTGTCAGCCAAACTAAACAAAAATGTGTCAGCTGATTCACTGCCTCTTGAGCAGCTTAAATTTGAAAAGAAAAAAGAACGTATTCGTTTTCAGACGGATGCCAATGAATGGCTGTGGAATATGAAAGCTCAACAGATAAAAAAGGCATCTGAGCCCTCTTACGGCAAAAAGGAATCCGTCTCTCCAGACAGCAGCTTTGTAGCCTTCATTAAAGACCACAATTTATATGTTAAGTCTCTGAAAACCAATGATACAACTCAGCTTACTACAGACGGGAAAACCCGTTATGATTATGCAGTAGCAGATTCATGGTATAGCATTAAGGATGAAACAACCGACAAAGATAATTACAATCCCAAAATATGGGTGAAATGGTCCCCCGACTCTAAGAAACTGATTACTCACAAATTGGATAGAAGGGAGGTTGGGAAACTGTATTTGTATCAGTCACTCCCGGATACAGGTATGAAGGCTAAAGTTTATTCTTATGAACGACCGCTTCCCGGAGAAGAAGCCAAGAAATATGAATATTATATTTTCGATGTGGAAAAAAAAGAAAAGACAAGGGTAGATATTCCCCCTTTTGCTTCTTTCCTTTCCAATGTAGGACCTGAATGGACCGAAAACGGGGAAAAGATTTATCTGGCCCGTTTCAATAGGGGCTACAAAAGCATAGACCTTTTCTATATTGATCCGAAAACTGGGCAAACGAAAACAATTGTTCAAGACTCCTCTGATACTATGGTTGAATACCAGATGATTAATTGTGAAGTTATCAATAACGGGGAAAAAGTATTGTGGACCTCGGAACGTGACGGCTGGAACCACATCTATCTTTATGACGGAAACGGAAAGCTGATAAATCAAGTCACAGAAGGAGAATTTGTAGTGCGGGATATCAGATATATAGACGAAAAGACAGGTGCTGTTTGGTTTGTAGCAGGAGGGAAAGAATCCGGACGTGATCCTTACTACAGACATTTATACAAGGCCAAATTAGATGGATCGGAAATGAAGCTGCTGACAACTGAACATGCAGACCATGATATTAGTGTAGGAGAAAATGGGAAGTACTTTGTGGATACCTATTCAAGGGTCGATTTAAAGCCGCATAGTGTCCTTCGTCGCATGGATGACGGGAAAATAATCCGGGAAATTCAGCAGGCAAATGTGGATAAACTTGAGTCTATGGGATACAAGCCTCCAAAAATGTTTAAAGTAAAAGCCAGGGATGGCAAAACAAATATTTACGGGGTGCTCTACCTTCCTTCAGACTTCGATCCAGATAAAAAATATCCGGTGATTGACGCGAGCTATTCAGGACCGCAGGCTGTATATACACCTAAAACATATACAGATGCAATTTTCGATAGCAGACTTCCCCTTGCGGAGCTCGGGTTTGCAGTTATGACGGTTGACGGAATGGGCACAGCCATGCGTTCCAAAGCCTTTCACAATGTCTCATATAAAAATCTCGGAGACATAGGGGCACCAGATCATATCGGAGCCATCCGCCAGCTAAAAGAACGTTACGACTACCTGGATACCAATAACGTAGGTATCTATGGACATTCTGCCGGAGGATACGATGCAGCGCATGCATTGCTTATCAGACCTGATTTTTACAAAGTCGGCGTATCCTCTGCGGGCAACCACGATCAAAGGATGGCCAAAGCTTGGTGGCCAGAGCAATATATGGGTATGCCGGGAGATCACTATGCTGAGCAATCTAATCTCAATCTGGCCGGTAACTTGGAAGGAAAATTGTTGCTCGTACACGGGGATATGGACAATAACGTCAACCCAGCCTGTACATTCAGATTTGCAGCAGAGCTGGTAAAACACAATAAAGATTTTGATCTGCTGATCATCCCAAATAAAAATCATGGAGGGTTATACGACAATCCCTACTTCATACGTAAACGTTGGGATTACTTTGTAAGGCATCTGATGGACAAAGAACCGCCAAAAGAATACAATATCGAACAATAATAAAAATTATAGGAGGTTACAATGTTTTCACAAAATACATATATTGATCGAAGAAATAAGCTCAAAAAACAATTCAGTAATGGACTACTTTTTTTCTTTGGAAACGATGAGAGTCCAATGAGCTTTGCAGATAATTTCTATCCATTTCGTCAGGACAGCACCTTTCTCTACTATTTCGGACTCGATAGACCTGAACTATATGCTGTCATGGATATTGACGAGGGGAAAGATTATATTTTCGGAAACGATTTTACCATGGATGATTTTGTATGGATGGGGTATCAACCGACTGTGAAGGAACAGAGTAAAGCATTTGGCATAGAGCATACAGGCACGCTTGATGATTTGTACAATCTGCTTACCAAAGCCCGCCAGCAAAAACGGCCGATACGTTTTCTTCCTCCTTATCGCCCTGAACATAAGATTAAATTGTTTAAGATGCTGGACATAGTACCGGGCGAAGTTTCAAATAGTGCTTCAACAGAACTCATAAAAGCCGTGGGAGAACAACGCATCATCAAAACAAAGGAAGAAATAGCTGAAATAGAAAAAGCCGTTAATGTTAGTGTTGATATGCACAAGATAGCCATGCATACTGCAAAACCCGGGATGAAAGAAGCTAAAGTCATGTCCAGGGTTCACGAAAAAGCATTGGAATCGGGAGGCAATATATCATTTCCTATTATAGCAACTATCCACGGTGAAACCCTACATAATCATTATCATGGCAATACAATAAAAAGCGGAGATCTATTCCTTTTGGATGCAGGACCGGAAACACTATTGCATTATGCAGGAGATCTGTCCAGTACTTTCCCGGTAGATGCCACATTCACTGAAATTCAAAAAGAAATCTACCAGGTTGCTCTGAATGCTCATGAAGCAGCGCTCGATGCCCTGAAACCAGGGAAAAATTTCAGGGAGGTACATCTGGAAACAGCCCGAGCCGTAGCTGAAGGCATGAAAACCCTTGGTTTTATGAAAGGCAACGTGGATGATGCTGTAGAAGCAGGGGCGCATGCACTGTTTTTCCCTTGCGGCCTGGGACATCTTATGGGACTGGATGTACACGACATGGAAAGTTTCGGTGAAGAGCACATCGGATATGAAGGACGACCAAAAAGTAAACAGTTTGGCTTAAAGTCTCTAAGATTGGCAAGACCACTTAAGCCTGGTTTTGTAATTACCATTGAACCAGGTGTTTACTTTATTCCCCAGCTTATCGATGCCTGGAAAGCTCAAAAGAAAAACGCGGAATTTATTAATTTTGACAAGGTGGAAGAATACAAACATTTCGGGGGCACTAGAAACGAGGAGGATGTACTGATTACAGATGAAGGTTACCGGGTTTTAGGGAAGCCCCTTGCTAAAACGATTGAAGATGTTGAGAAAGAACGAAGCAAAGCATTTTAGCATTACTCTACTCCACCATTAGGTGGTTTTAACTTCCGAAAGGTTATTGGATAAATTGAAGGTGATAATAGGTGAAGAAGTTAAAGTGTAACCTCCTTGAGGTTCCTTCCTGAACCCTTTTGAAACAGCCTTATTTATTTGTTAGTATACCTTATTATTTTGGAAGGAAGTTATAATTAAAAAAGATTTATATTACGATTAAATATATTTTCACGGTAAAGTGTAAATTTGAATATTTAGATTAAAAACCAAAAACGCGTTTGATGATGAAAATAAAACATCTACACGGCATACTGTTATTTTTTAGTACGATTTTTCTGATACTTATTCTGTTTTCTTCATGCCGGGAAGAAAAAGGAATTTCCCATTACACTGAGAATTTGCCACAGTCCAATGTCAATAATATTCAGATAGAATTAGAGTTTGAACAACCTGTAGATCATGAACAACCTGACGGACCGAAATTCACACAGCAGGTGGTACTTAATCATGTGGGGTATGACCGGCCCGTAGTGGTATATATCGAAGGCTATCAAATGTACTCCAAAAAGCGAGGGGAACTTGCAAAGCTATTGGATGCCAATCAAATAACGATTGAGCACCGGTATTTCGATGATTCAAAGCCTGACAGCCTAAATTGGGAGCATCTGAACATCTGGCAGGCAGCTACCGATCACCATAAAGTTATACAGGCATTCAAAGATTTGTATCAGGGCAATTGGGTTTCCACAGGTATCAGTAAGGGCGGACAAGCTACTATGTATCACAAAAGATTCTACCCCGGGGATGTGAAGGCTAGTGTACCCTATGTTGCACCTCTTAATTTCTCAGACGAAGACAAAAGGGTTTATGCTTTTCTTGATTCTGTTGGTACAGAAGCTTGTCGTCAAAAAATAAAGACATTACAGGAGCAACTATTTGAACATAAGGATCAGCTTCTTCCCAAATTCAGAAAATTTGCTCAAAAGAAAGATTATCAATTCTCCATGGGAATTGAGCGTGCTTATGACCTGAACGTACTAGAGTATTCTTTTGCATTCTGGCAATGGGGAGGATTCACCTGCAAAGATATACCCGATAACAAAGCTACGCCACAAGCACTTTTCGATCACTGGACAAAGGTCACCTCAGGATCTTTTTTTGAACAGGACGAAATTGAGAATCAAAGACCATTCTTCTATCAGGCGATGACCCAAATAGGGATGTATGGCTATGAAGTAGAACCCTTTGAAAAATATTTGCCGGACACCAGCAATATCACCTTTGAGTTCACGCTCCCCGAAGATATTGACGCTTCTTTTGACAGATCGGCTATGAGAGATGTCAATCAATGGCTTAAAAAGAACGGAAACAATATGCTTTATATCTATGGCGAAAATGATCCCTGGTCGGCTACCAGCTTCAAACCCTCAGCGCAAACAAATGCAGTCAAGATGGTTAACCCGGGAGGTTCTCATAAGACAAGAATTGAGAGTTTTCCCACAGAAATGAAAGACAGTATCTATACGGTACTGGAAAAATGGCTGGACGTAAAAATTAACGGCGAGCAAAACACAAATAGTTAAATATTAAACATCACAAAATTTTCAGGGGCGAAACTTAATTAATTAATATACAAACAGAAAAACCTAATTTCCATGAAACGATTTATCATTCAAATGACAATTTTAGTGCTAGGGGTACTATTCATTACCCCTGCCGATGCCTGTACAATAATTGTAGTAGGCAAAGAAGCATCAAAAGACGGTTCAGTAATCATTTCTCATACCGATTGTGGAGATGATAGCCGGATACGTGTTGTTCCCGGCAGGCAGTTTGCTGAAGATGCAATGGCTCCTGTTCATTGGGGTATTCAAAGAGTCGATCTGCCTTTAGATGATTTTGGTGAAGTGATCGGACATATTCCTCAGGTTGACGAAACCTATACTTATATTCATTCTGCTTATCCCCACATCAATGAGCATCAGCTTGCCATAGGTGAAAGCACGATGAGCATGCGTGAAGAGTTGAAATTTGACCGCGAAGAAGGAGAGCAAATTATGACTGTAGAGCAGGCTCAGGCCTTTGCCCTGCAACGCTTTAAAAAAGCAGAAAAAGCTGTTAAATTTATCGGAAAGCTGATGGAGAAATACGGCTTCTTACCTTCCTGCATAGGAGAATCAGAATCGTTAGTGATTGCTGATGCAAATGAAGCATGGATTTTTGAAGTTCAGGCTGTAGGAGCAGGATGGGAACGTGATAGCGGTGAACCCGGAGCAATTTGGGCGGCTAAGAGAGTACCTGACGATCATGTTGTAATGTTACCAAATTGGAGCATTATTAAAGATATTGACACCACAAAGTCAACATGTATGGCCTCATCGAATTACAAATCAGCTGCTATAGAAAGAGGTTTCTATAACCCGGAAACTGACGGAGAATTTATCTGGCAGGATGTTTATTCACCGACCCCGCGAGAATGGGCAATGTCCAGATTTTGGTTGTTTTATAGTGAAGTAGCGCCAAACTATACCGATTGGCCAAAAAGAGAACTAAATTCTCCTTATGATACTCAAAATCCTTACGTCCAATATGTAGAAGATTTATCAATGTATCCGTTTTCTCTAAAACCTGAAATGGAATTGGGTGTAGCGGATGTTATGGAATTTCAACGTTCTGTTTTTAAGGGTACCATTTACGATATGAGTGAAGACCCGGATTGGTATGTTCCCGGTGAAGACGGTAAAATGAAAAAAAGCCCGCTGGCTACGCCATTTCCAAGAAAAGAGATGCAAAAATTACTGGATATTACGCATAGGCGAAATGTTGCCAGAGGTGGTTACGGAATGATCTGTCAGCTTCGGTCATGGCTGCCGGATCCGGTCGGTGGTGTTTACTGGGTGTACCAGGACAATCAAACAATAGGCCCTTATGCACCTGTTTATGCCGGAGTGACTGAAATTAATCCTTTGTACAAAACTTATGATCCCGATGAATTCAGCGATGAATCTGCAAGGTGGGCATACGATTTTGTTGATAATTTAATGTATCTGAAATGGCAGGAAGCATGGAAAGATGTGAAACCTGTCAGAGATTCTATTGAACAGGCGACATTTGAAGAAATGAAGAAAATAGACCAGAGAGCGGCTGAAGCTTTTAAGGAAGATCCTGAAAAAGCCAGGCAGATTATAACCAATTATTCATCACAAAAGATGGATGAAATGGTTGAAACGTATGAAGATTTGCGCTATGAGTTGATTATGAAATATACCAATAATAAACAGGGGATTAATTTCTAGAAGATATGGTTTAGATGTATTATGCTCTGCCAGTGTTTCTTAATATTGGCAGAGTTTTTTTTGCATAAACGCTGACAGGCCCTTAAAGGCGCTGTCAGCGTTTTCTCTTCGCTGCCGACTGCTTTCTCATTATCAAATTGATAGCCTTTTTTAATATTTGCCACTACTTCTGAAGTTGCCTATTTAAACTCCACCCTCACTTTAAAAGGTTTCGGTGATTCGTTATCATTATAATTATCTATAAACTTGATGTAGTACTCGTTTTTTGTATCTGGTATGTTAAGTTCTGCAGGAATCTCCTCCCAATTGCCGATTTTTTGAAGTTTGTTCTTTCCTGTTGTGTCCTTCATGGCTAAGTGCACTTCAGGAGTTATTTCTTCATAACCTTTTGCTTTTAGACTAAGTGTCCCGGATTTTTGAATATTTAACTTATAGATATCTATATCACCCTTTGGGAATATTGCGATATCCAGTGTGTCTGGAACATCAACTGTTTTGGCATCTTCGAAATTGTTATTTGGTTCTGCTTCGTCCATTTCCGGTGTAAATTCAATCTTCCAGTCAAATAATTTATCCGATTTAGCATCATTGTAATTATCAAGAATATGAAAGTAATATTCTCCAGGCTCCGAAACTGCTGCTGAATGAGGCAACTCGCCATAGTTTCTGAAAACATCTATTTTGTCGCCTTCATATTCGTCATAATTTGCATATCTTGTTTCAAGTTCAAGTTCATCCGGGACATTTTTTGCTTTTACTGTTACATAACCCGGCTCATCAGTCTTGAATTTGAACCAATCGGTATCGCCGACCGGATAAATTGCAGATTTGTATTCCTCGTCAAAATTGACTTTTTCTGCTTTTTTTGGAGAGTTATTGGGTTCAAAATCATCGAATTCTTCTACAAAGGAAAATTTTACTTCAAATTTGTCTTCCGACATTGCATCGTTGTAGTTATCAATTATGGCTATGTGGTAGGTTCCCTTTTCATTAATGGCTGTAGCAAAAGGAATTTCTGTCCACGATTTCATAAATTCATTCTCATTGCTTTGCCATTCTTCAAATATCGTAATGGCTCCTTCGGGTTCTAATGCTTCGGGCACATCTTTAGCCATAATCTTTAAATATCCCTGCCCGGGAAGCTCAACGCTATACCAGTCTCTGTCACCTTTTTCATCAATTTTCATTTGAAAAGGTTCGTCAAGCTTAACAGCATTAGCCTCTTCAATTTTATCATTGGGCTCACCAACATCTACGCCATCACCACAAGAAAATAAAGTAAACATACCAATGAGTAATAACAGCAATGGGATTAAGTTGTAACGTTTCATAATAAAGTCCTCTAATTCGGGTATTATAGTTATCATGATTTGTGACTCCCCGTTTTAAGACACAATATTCTAATGTATTATTTATCTACAAGTTAAAAAAAATGAATGTGAAATGCTATAGGTGTATTTTTAATTTACATGGCCGAATTTTCCAATGAGGCAGGAGATTTTTATACATTTTTCCGGTAAATATAGTAACCAGCTTCAGAAGGGTGGTCTTTGGCCCAATCATTCATGTGTTCTTTCCGAAGCAGGTTAATCATTAAAAAATCTCCTCCAGCTGCTGCAATGAAAAAGATTCCAAACAACAGCCAGCTCAGAAATCCATACATCAAACCAGCTATTATCGGAATAAAACCAAGGATAATAGCCGGCATTATCGCTCCAATGATGTAATGTTTGACTTTTAAAGGTTCCTTGCAATGACAATAGGGCGTAAAGTATTGTTTTAAAATGCCAAATTTAATCGAACTGAAACCTTTTTTTGTAAATAAAGCCCAAAAAACACCGTGTATCAATTCGTGAGCAATAACCCCGATAACCAGTACAATGAATAAAGTAAATATTCCGCCCAAAAAATCCCATGTTCCTTCAGGATTGATGAGATTACTTAATTTCGTTAAAAAAGAATTTGGCCAAAATACATAGAATAACAGTAAAGCACCTACCACCGTGATTAACAGAATTTTTATTCCAAATTTGTTTGCTTTCAAAATATCTATGGAATGTTTTTCTTTAATATATTTATCAGTGTGTTCCATTAGCTTAAAAATAAACAGAAAATTATCACAGTGAGTATTATCACTATAGGGGAGAATATTCTGTGAAGAAGCTTAAGAAGCTTATAAAAAGGTTTGTCAAGGTTCAGCAAACCTCCGGTAATTAGGGAAAGAATAAATAATATCCCGGTAGCTAAAATTAATATCAGAAGCAAGGAAGAGAGTTCAATTTCTTTTTGTAAATTATAAATGACAATTCCTCCCTGAATAAAAGCAGCCAACGAAATCAGCTTATGAACATTAAAGAGGACACCAGGATATGGTTTATCTTTCTTAGACAGCCGAAAACCACTTATAATTATCAGGAGGAATAAAACCGTAAGGCTGGCAATTTTGATAGTTATGGGCATGATTGTAATTTATTTTTAGATCAAGATAGTAATTTTATTTATTAAGTACCCGAAGTGTAGTTAGATTTTTCGATTTTTATAACCCAAATTGAGCGATTCTCACTCATAATTGCTCAGAAAATCAATTTATTAAGATAATCGGAAATATAATCATCTTTTTGCCGGGGTTTGTATTGGACAATATATCGCGGATGATCCAATGGGATGATTTTCCCAAACAAGTGCTCTTTGCTATTGATAAGTTCCAGGTATTTAGCATTTTTCTTACCCAGCGAAAAACAAGCATCAGTTTCAAATCCGAAATCAATTTGCTTTTTTAAGCTTGCGACGATAAATGATTCTACTGATTTAAACAATTCTTCGTAATCATAATAATTGCAATTCACCCGGTTATTTTTTTTATTCAGTCTTATAAAACCCAACGGACAAGTTGAATTAATATAGTAATCGTTGTAAAATTTATTGACACCACCGAATCGCTCAATCATTTCGTATATAAAAACAGAAGATGGTTCATGTGTGGTAAACGAATTAATTTGGATGTTACACTGGTCGTTTAACCGTTTGGTGTCGGTAAAAGGTATCCCGGTTGCTCCTGCGCCCAGTCTTCCGGGATTTATCCCAAGTATCATTCGCCTTTTACGATTGTCTTTGTAAAATTTATTATAGAATTTTTTAGATATGGACTGAATTTCAGGGTTCTCCCGAAAGGGGTTCATTATTTGAATTCCTTTGGGTAATTTCCCGTGGAAGGATAGAGTTTTGTTGAATTGAATTATCTTTTGCGCAAATGTAGACATGATTATATTTGTTTATTATGTTGAATTCAAAATTAATAGAAAATTTGAAATACATTAGTATCTTTAACGAGAGTTTAGAAGAAGCTTAAAGATATTTCTGATAATAAACAGTACCTTTTTTATTTTAAGAAAAACTTTGCATCTTTAATACTAGAAGAGAATACTATTTTTTTTAGTAAAAAGTGATAACTATATCAATTAAGAATGTATAGAAATTTCCAAAATATACCTGATAAATTTCTTGATTCCCTTGAGAATCCTGTTGCTGTTTTAACGGATTCCTTCACTTTTGGTTTTGTGAATAGGGCTTTTTCTAAATTATTTAAAAAGGAGAGAAATGATATAACAGACTCTTCAGTTGGTGATGTTTTTGAATCAGTTGATTTGTCTGAGTTATTGCCTGAAATAGAGAGGGCACTATCCGGAGATGCTGTGACATTTAATTATAAATTCCGGACTTTAAGAGAAAAACACTTTTTTTGTCTGCATTTCTACCCCCAATATAATAAAAAGGACTTTATTGATGGAGTATTACTTCATTTCAAACCTGCAAAGCAGGAAGCTGACAAGGAGAATGTTGCTTCTGGCAATACATATAAAGATCAGGCAAATATTAAAAGAAATAGTGAGCTTAGCAGACTGAAGGAGGTCGAGAAGATGTTTAATATTATAGCTGAGTATTCAAATGATTTCATTTATATTATTGACATGGATCAGAATTTTACCTATCTGTCGCCCTCCGTGGAAAAATTCCTGGGTTATTCCTTACCGGAATCATATAACTTGCATGTGAAAGATATAATGACTGAAGAGTCCTATAATTATCAGCTTAATCTATTTAAAAATCATCTGGAACAATTCTCTGATAATCTTACCAATGTTCGCGCAATTGATAAGATTGAGCAGGTTAGGAAAGATGGAACAAAATTCTGGAGTGAAACCAGTGCAAGTTTAATTCTTGATGAAAATAATAATCCTGCAGGCATTTTTGGTATAGCAAGGGATATTACGGCTCAAAAGAAGAAGGAGGAATCTTTAGAAAAAAAAAGTGAATATTTTAAGCTTCTTGCAGATTATGCTGCGGATATGATTTTTGTTTTAGATTGCACTGATTATCATAAATTTAATTATGTTTCTCCCTCGATCAAAAATATTTTAGGATATAATTCTGAAGAAATTTATTCTTTGTCTGTCAAAGATCTACTCACCAAACAATCGTATAGATATCAAAAACAGATAATAAATGATAGATTAAACAAATCACCTGGTTATTCAAATTTAACTAAAAGCGTTGAATTGCAGCTAATACATAAAGATGGCTCAATAATCTGGGGTGAATCCCATGCGAGAATAACCGCAAATGATAGAGGTGAGCCTGATGAAATTATTGGGATTTTAAGAGATATTACGGAACGAAAGAAGGCAGAGAAGCGGGATAAAGAATACCAAAATAATTTGTTGTGGCTAAGTAAAACTGCGATGAATTTTCTCACGATGGAAACTGAGGATGCCATCTATGATTATATTGGAACAAATTTATCCGGTAAGGTGAAGGATGCTATTATTATAGTAAATAAAATCAATGAGACAAATGATTCTATTACAGTAAACAATGTGTATGGTATTTCACAAAGTATATTTAGCAGAATAATTGATATCCTCGGAATAAATCCTGTAGGAAAGAATTATCCGTTTATAGAATCTTTGAAATCCTTGTACGAGGATAATAAAATAATGGAGTTTAACGGAGATTTAAGCAGCTTTTCCTTTGGTTATTTTTCTAATTTTCTTTTGAAACAAGTGCAAAAATTGATTGATTTTAAAAAGATATATACTATTGGCCTGAAAAGGCAGAATCATTGGTATGCGTTAGTGCATATTTTTAAACTGAAGACACCTGAACTGGAAGAAAGAAATTTACTGGAAACATTTTTGAACCAGGCTTCCATAGCACTACAAAGAAAAATTATGGAAAATCAGTGGTTTCAGGCAAAAGAGGCGGCAGAAAAGAGCGATCGGCTTAAAACGGCTTTCTTAACTAATATGTCACATGAGATACGTTCTCCTTTGAACATTATTATGGGGTATATTCAGATGCTGGAAGAAACTACTCATACTACACAAGAAAAATCTATGTACATTGAGAGCATAAAACATTCTTCCGGTCAGCTTTTAAGAATTATTGACAATATTCTTCTGATTGCAAAAATTGAGACAGGCCAATTTGAACCTCTAATGAAAACATTTAATCTAAAGGATTTGGTAGAACTTATATTTGACGAATATAACCCTGTTGCTTTGGAAGGAGGAATTTCATTTCACTACGAGAATGTGAATGAGTCTCAGGATATTCTTATTTATTCCGACTTTGATAAGATTAAACAAATATTAGAAGAACTGTTGGATAACGCTTTTAAATTTACTAAGCAGGGAGAAATTTCTTTTGGTTTCAAAAGCAGCTCAGATAAGATACAATTTTATGTAAAAGATTCAGGTACCGGCATACAGCAAGAGTATCAGGATAGCGTTTTTGATAATTTCTATCAGGTTGATGGCTCAAATACACGAAACTATGAAGGAACTGGGCTTGGACTTTCAATTGCTAAAGCATTGGTTGAGATACTCGGTGGTAATATTTGGTTTAATTCCCTTAAACACAAAGGAACTACCACATTTTTTACAATACCTTTGAATAGTTCAGAATAATTTACTAACCACCTTTGTTTGGACCGACTTAGAAATTGTCGGTCTTTACCGAACAGGTGAGGTGAAAACCATACGATTTCTAAGTCGCCAATGGGAATCGTTCAATTTGGGTTGAAAGTAGATTTTGTGTTTAGCACTTCATATTTAGCATTCATTTTTTACAATTTTGAAATCTAAATTCAGTTTAAATCATCGTTTAACTCTTGATTTATTAACAGAAAACAATTATTTTTAAAAATAAAATTCATTATGACGACTCAGCAAATTCTTGAAAAATTTCCACCAACAAGGGATAACATTTTAGGAATGCTTCATAATATTCAGGCAAATAATCCTGATAATAATATTCCCGAAGCGGATATTAAACAAGTGGCAAAATATTTAAATACGACTTATGCTGCGGTTTATGGAGTAATAACTTATTATTCATTGCTTACCACTCAACCACGTGGACAATATATTATTCGTCTGTGCAAATCACCTGTTTGCAGAATGATTGGAAGTTTTGATGTGTTAAAATCCCTGACAAATAAATTAAATGTTGAAGTTGGGGAAACCACGGCAGACCAATTATTCACTGTTGAGTTTTCAGAGTGTCTCGGTCAGTGTGATAAAGCTCCTGTTTTAATGGTAAATGATAAAGTATATACGGAGATGGATGATTACAAGGTAGATAATCTGATCAAAAGTCTTAAAAAGAATTCGAAATAAATTCAAAACGATTTTACTGTGATACAAGAAACCAAAATAGCACTCAAAAATGCAGGGAAAATTGATCCCATGAGTATTGATGAATATTTGAATTCGGGTGGTTTTCAGGGCTTAAAAAAGGCTATGCATATTGAACCTGTTAAAATTATTGAACAGGTTAGTGATGCAGGGTTAAGAGGCCGTGGCGGAGCCGGTTTTCCGGCTGGAATGAAAGGGCGATTTACAGATGAAGCCATCTGCCATTACTGTGGGCCGAAATATTTGATTTGCAATGCCGATGAAGGGGAGCCCGGGACTTATAAAGACCGGGTAATTATGGAACAGGATCCTTTCCTCTTGATTGAAGGCATGCTTATTTCTGCGTTGTCGATTGGTGCCGGAAAAGGATACATTTACATAAGAGGTGAATATACAGAATCTATTAGAAAGCTTAAAAACGCAATAGATCAATGTTATAAAAAAGGTTTTCTCGGGAAGGATTGCCTGGGAGAAAATCTTTCATTCGAATTGGAGCTTAGATATGGTGCTGGTTCTTATTTGTGCGGTGAAGAGTTAACACTCTTGGAATCACTTGAGGGGAAACGCGGATATCCACGCATTAAACCTCCTTTTCCTGCGCAAAAGGGTTTATTCGGATGTCCAACATTAATTAATAATGTGGAAACTTTTGCTCATGTTCCATACATCATAGAACAAGGCCCGGAGCATTATAAAAAATTTGGAACAGAAAAATCACCTGGTACTAAAATTTTTACAGTCAGTGGTGATGTGAAAAACCCCGGATATGTTGAAACCGAAATGGGTGTCACACTGGAGCAGATCATTGAATTATGTGGAGGAATGAAAGATAGCAAACCATTTTATGCAGCTTTATTAGGTGGAGCTGCAGGAACTTTTGTCAATAAAGAAGTGCTTCAGACTCCTATGGGTTTTGACACGTTGAAAGAAAAGGATGCAATTCTGGGTTCTGGTGCTGTAATTGTGATGAACACCGAACGATCTATTTATGATATGATGGAATCCATTCTTGAATTTTTCAAACATGAATCCTGTGGAAAATGTGTACCATGCCGTGTGGGTACCAATCAACTTCTAATTATGTTTCATCAAATGGTCAATCAGGCAAAGGGCGATAGAGCAAAAATGCTTGAAAAAATGAAACAGGAAGCTGAATATATGGCTGCGAACTCCCTTTGTCCGCTTGGTTCTTCTCCGATTTTACCTATAGGAAGTATCTCAAAATATTTCAAAGAAGATTTTTAATCGCGTAATTAATTACTATGAAGAAAACTGTTACAATAACCATTGACGGAAAAAAGATACAGGCTAAAGAAGGAGATAATCTTCTGCAAACTGCATTAGATAACGGCATAGATATTCCTTATTTGTGTTATCACAAGAAACTAAGTCCTACCGGGGCTTGCAGAATGTGTGTCTCGAAAATTGAAGGCCAGAAAGGATTGGTAATGGCGTGCACAGTGAATATTACTGATGGAATGGTAGTTACTGCGTTTGATGAGGAGATAGAAACAGCTCGCAGACATACAATGGAGTATCTGCTTGCCGAACATAACGATGCTTATGACGGAACTTTCTATGATGAATTGTATTTTCTGGCCAGAAAATATGATTTGGAGGATCCGGTAGACCGAAGTTATCCGAATGTTTACAAACAAATGAATTATCCGGTGGATGATACTTCACCAATTTTAACCTATGACGCATCAAAATGTATAAAATGCTTCAGATGCATTAAGGCTTGTGATGAAGTTCAGGGCAAGAATGTCTTGTCCTTCAGCGAGCGTGGAATTACTTCATATATCATAGCAGGAATGAATAACTGGGGAGAATCGGAATGCGATGGCTGTGGTGAATGTATTCAGTTATGTCCCACAGGTGCTTTGGTAGAGAAACCCCACCGCGATGAAATTAGGATAAACAAACTGGATAGACATGTGCAAACTACTTGCCCATACTGTGGAGTAGGCTGCCAGATTGATTTATACATTCAGAATGGAAAAATTTTGCGTGCAGATGGTGTAGAAAATGTAATGCCAAATGATGGTCGCCTTTGTGTTAAAGGGCGTTTCGGGTATGATTACGTCCAAAGTGAAGACAGGCTTACCAAACCACTTATTAAGAAAGATGGTGAATTTGTTGAAGCTTCATGGGACGAGGCACTTGATTTGATTGCGTCTAAGTTTTCAGAAATTAAAAAAAAGCACGGAAATGAAGCATTAGCTGGTTATGGTTCAGCAAAATGCACCAATGAGGATAATTACATCTTTCAAAAGTTTGTAAGAATGGTTTTCGGCAACAATAATCTGGACTATTGTACAAGGCTTTGCCACGCTTCAACTGTCACTGCTATGTTGAAATCTTTGGGAAGTGGTGCCGGCAGTAATTCTATTGAAGACTTTGAAGCCACGGAGTGCTTGTTTGTTATAGGAAATAATATGATCGAGACGCATCCTGTGACTGCAACTTATGCTAAAAGAGGCAAATATAAAGGTCATAAGATTATTGTTTGTGATCCGAGATGGACTAAAATGGTCGATTATGCTGATGTATGGCTTCAACCCAGGCTTGGTACAGATGTCGCTCTGCTCAATGGCCTAATTCATGTGATTATTAAGGAAGATTTGATAGATAAGGAGTTTATTGAAGAACGTGTGGAAGGAGGAATGGAAGCTTTTAATGCCTTGAAGGAATTGGTGGAGAAGTACACCCCTGAAGAGGCAGAGCGCATAACTAATGTGCCAAAATCAAAGATTATAGAAGCCGCGAGAATATATGCATCTGCCTCTACGGCAATGATTTCAACAGGAATGGGGTTAAGTCAGCAAGTTGTTGGAACGCACATGGTTTTCTCACTGATTAATATGATGTTGATTACTGGCCAGGTAGGGAAGGAGAGTGCCGGTATTGACCCACCAAGGGGGCAGAATAATGTGCAGGGTGTTACCGATATTGGCGTTTCTCCAATTAATTATCCAGGCTATATTCCTGCCTCTGATGAAGAAAATCGAAAGAAGATTGCAAAATTATGGAATGTCGAATATGAAAGCTTGCCCTCGAAACCGGGGCTTACAACCGTTGAAATAATGCATGGCGCATACGACGGTGAAATTAAAGGAATGTATATTATGGGTGAAAATCCGATGATGACCGATCCTGATTTGAATCATACAGGGGAGGCTTTGAAGAAACTAGATTTTCTGGTGGTTCAGGATATTTTCCATACAGAGACAACACCCTATGCTGATGTCATTTTGCCTGCTTCTTCTTTTGCAGAGAAAGACGGAACATTTGTAAATAGCGACAGAAGAGCCCTGCGTGTGCGCAAGGCTGTTGAAATGCCGGGTGAAGCCGAAGAAGACTGGAAAATACTGGTGAATATTGCTGAAAGAATGGGATACAACTTAGGGAAATATAAAAATGCGAAAGAAATTTTTACTGAGATTGCCCAGGCTACACCTATTATGGCAGGAATAACTTACGAGCGTATAAAAAAGGAAGGCGTTCAGTGGCCTTGTCCAACACGAGATCATCCTGGCACAAAAACGTTGTTCCTCGACAGATTTAAGACAAATAGCGGTCTTGGTATCCTGAATCCTGTCCATCACTCAGAGCAGAAGGAAAGAGCTACCAGGGAATTCCCTTTTATTCTCAACAGCGGAAGAATTCTTTATCAATATCATACTTCTACAATGTCAAGGAGGAATAAAGCGTTAACCGATTTTGCAAATCGTTCTTTTGTGCTAATGAATCCAATAGACCTCGAAAAAAATGGATTTAACGATGGAGATAAAGTAAAACTTTCCAATAATCGAGGAGAACTTGAAACCTTCCTAAAGAGCAGCGATGGAGTGGCAGAAGGAGAACTTTTTATGCCATTCCATTACAGCGAGTCACAGGTTAACCGGTTGACAAGGGGGGAGCTTGACCCATACTCAAAAATTCCACCATTTAAATATTCCGCTTGTAAAGTTGAAAAAGTATAATGTATCTCTAATCTGTAAATTATTTAAAAAATGAAACAATTTAGTAGTAGAGCAATGAAAGTGTATCGAGTAAGTACAAAACTGTCTCATAAAATTATTTTAGGCCTTTTTGCATTTGTCTTACTGTGGTTAGCGGCTTGCAATTCAAGTCAAAAAAGTAACGAAGACAAAGAAACCATTTCAGGAGACCTGGTCATATTTCATGCAGGAAGTTTGTCTGTACCTTTCCATGAAATAGCAGATTCTTTTGAAACGATTCATCCACAAGTAAATGTAAAACTGGAGGCTGCCGGAAGTGTTGATTGTGCAAGAAAAATAACCGATTTAGAACGCAAAGCTGATATTATGGCTTCAGCTGATTATAAAGTGATTAATGAGCTTCTGATTCCGGATTATACGGATTGGTTGATTAAATTTGCAGCTAATGAAATGGCTATTGTTTATCATAAGGATTCCAAATATGCTTCAAAAATTGATGAAAATAACTGGCCGGAGATTCTTTTAAAGGAAGATGTATACTACGGCAGGTCTGATCCGGACTCTGACCCTTGCGGGTATCGTAGCGTGTTAACCGCAAAACTTGCAGAAGACTATTACGATAAGGAAAATTTTGCAGAAGAAATTCTGAGCAAAAATAGAAACTTTATTCGTCCTAAAGAGACTGATTTGCTATCACTTCTGGAAACAAATACTTTGGACTATATTTTTCTTTATCGTTCAGTTGCCGAACAACATGGACTGGAATACCTTCTTTTGCCAGATTCAATAAATCTTGGTAATCCTGAATTAAGTGAGCATTATGCATCTGTAAATGTGAAAATTGCCGGAAAAAAACCGGGCGAAAAGATAAATATAAAGGGTGAGCCAATGGTTTATGGCGTAACAATGCTGAAAAAAGCTCCAAACCCCGAAGTTGCACGAAGATTTTTACATTTCCTGTTATCCGAAGAACAGGGACTAAAAATTATAGAAAACAATGGACAACCCTCTATTGTGCCTACTTCTTCTAAGACTTATGAGAAAATACCGGAGTCATTTAAAAAGTATGCTCATGACTAATATAGGGTTAGTCAGGCATTTTTGGGAGTAGACGCAAATATTAAAATGCTCGTCAGTTATTTAATGAGTATAAAGTAGTCTTCTTTCCTAAAAAATGTCTACACAACTATGTAGATTATGTTAAATAATGATTCTGCCAGAGACAGAAGCAACTTATTTATTATTCGGGTTAAATGTTTATTTTTGTTTGGATTGTGTTAATTAGTTTTAGAAAACGAAGCCAGACATAAAGCAGAAGAAAAAAATGAAATGTACAAAATAAGCATCACCAGACTGGTATTTACAGTTTTAGGGGCAATTGTGCTTCTTTTTATTTTAGCCCCTTTACTCGGTATGTTTTTGCAAACTGAGTTTCCTCAGCTTATTGAAACAGCCAGGGATGATAAAGTGGCAGAAAGTATCCGGCTGACTTTAATAACATCAGCATTAGGCACGCTCTTTTTTGCAATTCTGGGCATTCCTTTGGCTTATTTATTGGCGCGAAAGAACTTTCCATTGAAACGAATTGTTTTAGGAATCATCGACCTCCCTGTTGTAATCCCTCATACTGCTGCCGGAATAGCCATACTTGGATTTATTTCACGTGGCACACCAGTTGGTCAAGCTGCTTCATCTTTAGGGCTGAACCTGGTAGGTCATCCAATAGGAATTGCCCTGGCAATGGCTTTTGTAAGTATTCCGTTTTTGATCAATTCCGCCCGGGATGGTTTTGAAAATGTACCGGTAAGACTGGAACAAGCTGCAATGAATTTAGGGGCTAGTCCGGTCAGGGTGTTTTTCACTGTTTCATTACCTCTGGCGTGGCGGCATATTGTTTCCGGGATGATTTTAATGTTTGCTCGTGGTATGAGCGAATTTGGTGCAGTAATTATTGTTGCTTATCATCCAATGATAGCACCTGTTATGATTTATGAACGTTTTGGAACTTATGGTTTGGAATATGCAAGACCCGCGGCTGTTTTGTTTATTCTTGTAAGCCTGGTCTTTTTTATAATTTTAAGAATGTTATCCGGAAAAAATCATGCTAAAACTCGAAAATATACATAAAACATTTGATGATTTTAACATACAAAATGTTAATCTCTCAGTTGACGAGGGCGATTATTATGTTATTCTGGGGAAATCCGGTACAGGTAAAACCCTTATTCTTGAAATGATAGCCGGTTTGCTATTGCCGGACAAGGGTCAGATTTGGCTAAACAAGAAAGATATAACAAATGCGAAAGTGAAAGATCGTAATGTCGGCCTTGTTTTTCAGGATTATGCAATATTTCCGCATAAATCAGTTTTTAAAAATATTGCTTATCCAGTCAAAGGTAAAAAGCAATTAAAGGAGCGGGTTTCATCTCTTGCAAAACAAACCGGAGTTGAGCATTTATTGCATAGGTTTCCATCTACTCTTTCAGGTGGTGAGGTACAAAGAACAGTACTGGCCCGTACACTTGCAGCAGAGCCGAAAGTCTTGTTGCTGGATGAACCTCTTACATCGCTTGATGTACAATTTAAAAAAGAATTACAGGGACTCTTGAGGGAATTGAACAGACAAGGTAAGACAATAGTGCATGTCACTCATGATTATGAAGAAGCGTTATCTTTGGCAAATAAAGTGGCCGTAATGCATGAAGGAAAAGTTGTACAGCAAGGTAAAGTAAATGAGGTATTCCGAAATCCGGCAAATAAATTTATAGCAGATTTCGTCGGAATCAGGAATTTCTTCAATGCCCGGGTGTTAAGCAGTTCTAACTCTACTCATAAAGTCGCAAGAATCAACGACAAAGTTTCTGTAGCTTTCTTAAATCAGACTGTTAACGGTGAAGAATGCATCATAACAATAGATGCCCGCCATGTTATTCTGTCACCACATAAACTTGACTCTACTGCTTTGAACAATTACAAAGGAGAAGTCCTTGACGTTATTCCTTCTGTAAATGGATTAGAGGTTATCATAGACATTGGAGTAGAAATTGCTGCAATTATTACATCAGCAAGTTATCAACGTTTTCAATTGGATAAGGGAAAGGAAGTGTGGGTAAGTTTTAAAGCTTCCGCCGTAAAGGTGGGTGGAATTAGTTGATTAAGTTGAGTAGTTGAGTGGTTGAGTGAGTCAATCCGTTAATCCGGTCAACACTCTCCTTATAAAGCTCCAAATCCTCAAAATTTTTCATCAATGACTTTTTATTTTTTTATAATCAGCTGATTAAGTTCGCTGAACTCGATCACTTAATTAACTTAATCAACTCAATTAACTCAATCAACTCAATCAACTGTTCTTTCTACTTTTTACTACTTTTTTTTAGGACTAAGAGAAGAAGATTGATAATGCAATACTTTTTTGATAAACCTTGAACATGTTGAATTGAAATTGGCCATTTCTTTTTCCTTTTCTTTATTTGCCAGGTAAGCTGCTCTTTCCATTCCACCAAAATAGGATTTATAAAATACTCCCAGACCCGCTATATAACCAGTAAAATAAAAGCCATGCCATATTTGGTGAATACCTAAGCCTGCTGTTGCCCCGTTGAGCATAAAATTTCCTATACCTTCCAGAGTATGTCCGGCATATAAATGGCCAGCGCCTGGTATAAAACGGGAAAGGTTGCGGGCTTTTTCCTTTGAATAATTTTTCGGTAAGTTATCCTCTGCGTAAAATTTTGTGACAGAATCTTTCCAGTTCTCTTTTTCAATTTGTGTATAAGATAATGATTCAATCAATGGATTGAATCATTATCTCCTGAAAATAAAAAAAGTTAAGATATAAATTAACCAAGATAACACTTAGATACCTATGAAAAAATGACTAAGTGCTAAGAAGAAAATTAATTTCTCAGTAAAGTATTTTATTCAAATTCAACTACATGACCACTAACAGTGACAGTCATTTTTCCTACAAAAGGGAAAAGGCTATATTTATTATCTACAGATATATTGGCAATAGCTCTTGCTTGACCTTGTAACTCAGCATTACTATACATTTCTGATTTTGCTTTTTCAACTAAGGCTTGTTTGCTAAGTCCACCTATTCCAAAGATGTATGTACAACTTGCATCACCTTTTACGTAATCAATGATTTTATAGTTTTTTTCGGATAATTCAACGGTTGTATTGTTATTATTGAAATTGTTCACAAGGCCGTTGTGAGATGCACAGCTTGCAAAAAACAACAAGCCAAAGATCAATGGTAAAAATTTTAATTTTTTCATAGTGAAAAATTTTATAGTTATATATTTGATTATAATTAAATCAAATATAAAATAAAGGCAAAAATTATTTGAGCAAAGCCGAATGTTTTAGAACATTAGTAATATGAAATAAAGTGATAAGAATTATCTTATAGTTTATAAAGTCATTCATTCTTACTTAGCAGTGTATTAAAAAGCGGATTATTTGGGTATCTGCTATGTAAAAACTTTTGATAATATTTTGCCTTT
>Ga0207714_1000280_pt1 | contig 35194 bp, 26 predicted proteins | sample PonA232FremontCA_2_FD_187270 | JGI IMG/M metagenome (GOLD analysis project Ga0207714, IMG submission 187270) | Marine sediment microbial community from Fremont, CA, USA - Pond A23 Sediment 2 (SPAdes) | ecosystem: Environmental > Aquatic > Marine > Unclassified | place: USA: Fremont, California...
CATGACAAAATCATCATTAATATCACAAAAGGAAATGATTATTTTGTCATGGTAAGTTCCATAAGGCCAAAAAATTAAATAAAAAATAATCTTATGAAAAAAATCTTTCTTATCACAGCACTTATGATGAGCGGATTGTTGGCATTTGCCCAATCTGCTGAAGAGACTTTGCTTTTACGCTCGCCCTCGGTCAGTACCTCCAATGTATGTTTTGCCTATGCCGGTGACATCTGGACGGCAGACCGGGACGGGGACCATGTACAACGCGTGACCGTCCACAAGGGGGTTGAGAGCAAGCCGATGTTTTCCCCTGATGGGCGTTGGATTGCCTTTTCGGGCACTTACGAGGGCAATACCGACATTTATGTAGTTTCGGCCAATGGGGGTATGCCCCGGCGGCTGACCTATCATCCTTCCCAGGATATTCTACGGGGATGGGATGGCAACAACCACCTGCTGTTTGCCTCGTCCAGGGCTTCGCATAGTGGCAGGTACACCCGGCTTTTCAAGGTTGAACGCGGGGGCAGCCATCCTCAAGCCCTGGCCATTCCGGAGGCTCATCAGGGCAAGGTTTCGCCCAACGGCGAATATACGGCCTACATCAAGAACCCCGACCCCAACGAAGGCCGGAATTTTTACCGGCCCTTCAAGCATTACCGGGGCGGGAATACCCCTGAGATATGGATCTTCAACAATGAAACCCATGAAATCGAAGAGATACCGGCAGCCGGGGCCAACAACACCGATCCGGTTTGGGCCGGGAACCAGCAGATCTTTTTCCTCTCCGACCGTGGCGGGTATACCAATATCTACCGCTACGATCGGCAAACCGGTCAGGTTGAAGCGGTGACCGATTATGAGCAATACCCGGTAAAAAACTTATACTCCAATGGCCAAACCCTGGCCTTCGAACAAGGCGGCCGGGTTCACCTTTACGATATTTCCTCGGATCAGCTACAGACCCTGCACATCAAAATCGATGCGGATCTGCCCCATAAACGATTCCACTATGAAGCCGGGAAGGAATACATTCGCGAGTTCACCCTCTCGCCTTCTGGCGTGAGAGCGCTGATGGGGGTTAGAGGAGACATATTCACCATTCCTACCGAACATGGAGACATTCGAAACCTTACAGAGAGTACCGGGGCGCATGACCGATCCCCGGCCTGGTCGCCCGATGGCGAAAAGATAGCATGGTTTTCCGACGCCACCGGCGAATATCAGCTGATGATCAACGATCAAAAGGGCCAGGGCGAGCCCACCACCATTGCCCTGGAAAACCCTTCCTTTTATCACGGTCCCTGGTGGTCGCCCGACAGCAAGAAGCTGGTTTTTTACGACAAGCATCTTAACCTGTATTACCTGAATCTGGAGGATCAGGAGCCGGTAAAGATCGACCGTGACATCTATGCCAATCCCAAACCTAAGTTCACCCCGGACTGGTCGCCCGACAGCCGATGGATCACCTATACCCGGCGGCTGGACAACCAGCTGGGTGCCGTCTTCGTCTACAACGTTGAAACAGGCAAAAAGCATCAAATCACCGACGGGATGAGCGAAGCCACCTACCCTACCTTCGGACGGGAAGGCCAACACCTGTTCTTTGCGGCCAGTACCGACTACGGCTTAAATGCCTCCTGGCTGGACATGAGCAATTACCCGCATCGGGTCACCAGCAGCCTCTATGCCGCAGTGCTTCAAAAAGAAAAGGAATCGCCCTTTGCCCCCGAAAGTGATGAGGAAAGCACCGGCGAAAAAGACCAGACAAAGCCCGAAGAAAAACCATCGGAAGACAACAAAGACAACGGAGCCCCAAAGGTTGAAATAGACTTCGACCAACTGGACCAGCGGATTGTCTCACTGCCGGTACCCCCGCGCACCTATTCTAAACTGGAAGCGGCCGTACCCGGGAAGCTCCTGTACCGGGAGGATGTCCCCGATAAACCGGGCTATACCCTGCATGCTTTTGATATGGAAAAAGAACAAGAAGAAGAATACCTGGCCGGCATCCTTGATTATCAAGTCAGCGCCAATGGTAAAAAAATGATCTATGCGACCCTTGACGGATCCTATGCCATCACCGAGGCCACGGCCAAGCCTGAACCAGGCAAAGGGAGTCTGGACCTCTCCACACTGAAGGTGCCAGTTGACCCGGCCAAAGAATGGAAACAAATGTTTGAGGAGCTCTGGCGCATCGAACGCGATTACTTTTATGTGGAAAATATGCACGGGGCCGACTGGAAAGCTGTTCGCGATAAGTACAAAAAGTTCCTCCCCCATGTGGGCCACCGCGAAGACCTGAATTATCTTTTTGCCGAGATGATGGGAGAATTGGTGATCGGCCACAACTATGTCGGAGGCGGCGATTTACCCCGTGAAGAAAGTGTGGAAACCGGATTGCTCGGGGCGGACTACGAAGTGGCCAACAACCGCTACCGCATCCAGAAAATTTACTCCGGTTTGAACTGGAATCCCTCTTTCAAAGCCCCGCTTACCCAACCAGGGGTAGATGTCGAACAGGGCGACTATATCCTGGAAGTGGACGGCGAACCCCTTACGGCCGAGCGCAATATATTCAGCCTGTTCCAAAACACCGTGGGCAAGCAGGTTCAACTCACCGTCAACAATCAACCCGAAATGGAAGGGGCCCGCCAGGTGACGGTGATGCCCATTGAAAGTGAACGGAACCTGAGAAACATGAACTGGGTGGAAAAAAATCGCCAAAAAGTCAACGAAATGACCAACGGCAGGGTGGCTTATGTATATATGCCCAATACCGGACAGGGCGGTTACACTTTCTTTAACCGTTACTATTTCTCGCAGTTGGATAAAGAAGCCGTCATCATCGATGAACGATTCAACGGTGGGGGCTCGGCAGCGGATTACGTGATCAACCTGTTGGATCGCCAAATCATGAATTACTGGGCTTCGCGCGACGGGAAGGTGTCGACAACCCCTGGAGCTGGCATCTTTGGCCCCAAAGCAATGATTATCAATGAATATGCCGCTTCAGGCGGCGACCTGATGCCTTATCTCTTTAAACAAAAAGAGATGGGCCCACTGGTGGGTCAAACCACCCTGGGCATCCTGGTAGGCATCTACGGTTATCCCACCCTGATGGACGGGGGCTATGTCACCGCTCCGCGCGTTGGCATATTCTCCAAAGATAAAGAATGGATCATTGAAAACGAAGGGGTTCACCCGGATGTGGAAGTTGAAATGACCCCCAAAAAGGTCATCAATGGCCACGACCCCCAGTTGGAAAAAGCCGTGGAAGTGATCATGAAACAACTTGACAAGCCCCCCAAAAAGGAAGTCACTGAACCAGACCCACCGATCAGGGCCCAATAGGGAGGCTACTGAACCGAATCTACTTAACCTTACCCCTGGCTCGTCGCTTGTGGGAACCTGGCTTATAATAGATCGGTTTGCCAATATAGCTGATAGCTTCTATGGTAAAAAAAACCATGGCGCACCAACAAAAAACCCCGGTATGCATCACCGGGGTTTTTTGCATGAGGTCAGGATTCGGCCTTTTTCTTCTTCCCAGACAACAGGGGCTTTCGAACAGGATTCAGGTTTTTGATCACCTTCCAGCCTTTTCCCGACTTCCTCGATTCCGGAGTGGAAGATTCTTTGGTTTTCATTTGTTGGATGATTAATAGGTACATACTGGTTTAAAGGAATCAGTGAAAGCACCTGGGAACGGACGATGGCCCTTCACTATTCACCGAAAAAGTAGTGGAAGGAAAGGCTGCCTCCCCGGTTCCTCATTTTGAAATCATCGCGGAAACCGCTGTTGCCTTCGTAATTCGGGGTAAGGTTGCCAAAACCGTTGGAATAGGAGGTAGAAACCATGAAAGGTCCGCGGCGGAAACCTATGCCCAGGTTCAATCCATAATCCAGGCCACTGAAAGCCCCTTGATCTTCATCCACATCTCCATCGCCTACTTTCTTGAAGAAGGGTTTGAACTTGTAATCATCTTTTTCAGTCACCTTGGTATCTGCCAGTTTATAGGAGTAATCCCACTTATTGCTGCCTCCTATACCAGCCGAAATGTAAGGCCCGGCAAAAATCTGAAAATCCTGGATTTTGTAAGCCACATGCACCGGAACTTCAATGTAATCAAAATAGGTGCGGTCAAAGCCCTCCAAAGCCCTTTCTCCTTCCAGCTCCTTCTTCAGGTCATAGCTGAAGCCTTTTCTTGAGTAAATCAAGGCGGGCTGAAGACTGAATGCATCACTCAAACTGTAATCGCCTATCACCCCCACATGATAAGCCAAAAGCAACCTGGTATCACTTTCCATAGAACGCTCTTTGTAGTTCTGATGGATGTTGTTGACATTCATCCCTCCCTTTACCCCAATTTGAAACTGGGCGAATCCGGGCAGGGTAAACAGGGTCAACAGCAAAACAACAACATAAGTTTTCATTTTTGGATGGGTTTTTGATGAATAATCTATGGTCACTTTAAGATAAAAATGATTTTTGAACACTTCTTTGATGATCAATCCCTTGAACATCGGCCTCTATTTTGGAATGGGACTGCCTTTGCCCTCCCCTGCCCGGATTTTAACGAGTCCATCCAATACAGCGGAGGCGATTCCCGGCAGGATCGCCATGCCTTTGAATCAGTTGGCTGTTATTTCCGTTTGCGATGAAAAATGAACCCTTGATTTAGACCAATTCACCCCCAAATGGTCACCCATAAATTTTTTCCGGGCCTCAATTTTGAATCAGACAGGGCGGGGACAGGTCTCTTGCCCGTTCATCCGGTTTTTTCATTCTGAATAACAGGGGCTCTTTTTAAAGCCTCATCATCAAGGAGGCTTAATCTGAGAAGCCTGCCTGGTCATTTGCCCGTTTACCTTTATGGGGATACCATCCGGGTTAGGTACTGTATCTTAAGCATCTCGCTATTACCCGCGGATCAGAGGTCTTACAAAAAGGGTTCTTTTTTTTGCTCTTATCCTGATTTTCAGGGTACAATTTTTAGGCAACCCTGGAGTTTTTATTGTAAATTGAGTGACGAAAAGCCTGGTTAACAGTCATAAGTCTAGCGGCAACACCTTAATGCGGCCCTCGGCTTGTGGCAGACAAGTGCAAGCCATGGAAAAAATCAAGATCTTCCAGGGAGAACGGGAACTGCTGAGGGGCATTATTGAGACGGCACCAGTGGGCATCATTGTTTTGGACAAGCATAGGCGCATCCGTATTCTCAACCGCATGGCTGCTCAGATGCTCGGCATTTCAGGGCAAGTCAGCAAAACCTCTCTGAGGCAGCATTTGATAAAGGGCAGTGTCCTGAGCGAGTGTCTTTCAGAGGGGCTCTTGCGAAAGGGCGAAGCGATCTATCTGGAGGGGCTTCGATATAAGGAATATTACCTGTCGGTGAGCGGGCGGCCTTTAATGAACAGCTATCTATTAACCATGACCAACATCACGACCCTTAAACAAATGGAAGCCCAATCCATGCGCTCGATGATACAGGGCCAGGAGACCGAACGCAAAAGGCTCTCGCAGGAGATCCACGATGGGCTGGCCCCCCTGCTTTCGACCATCAAAATCAGCCTGGAGGCGATCGATCTGAAACTGGAGCGCCATCCCGAACAGGCCCCTTTGGCTGAAAAACTGAAAGCCATCCACGAGTTGATCACCACCCTGGCTGAAGACATGCGGGGCATATCCCATGCCCTGATGCCAAAAGTACTGGAAGACTTTGGCATCGCCCCTGCACTGGAAAGCTTATGCAGCCGGCTGAACAACAATGAAAAAGTCGAGATTCATTATTACAATGCAGGATTTGATCAACGCCTGGAAAAATCAGTGGAATGGAACCTTTATCGCATTGCCCAGGAATTGATTCATAACGCCCTGAAACATGCCCAGGCCAATCAAATCACCATTCAGCTCATCCGCCACAGCAATACGGTGATGCTCATGGTCGAAGACAATGGTTGTGGTTTCGATTGGCCCATGATCCAGGCCACCACCCCCGGCATCGGTTTGAAAAACATTCAAACCCGGGCTAAAATGATTGGGGCTTCCTTTTATATCGATACCAGCCAGGGTAAAGGGGTGACGGCTACCTGTGAACTTCCGCTAAATCAAGAATAAAGTGAAACAACAAAAGCAAAAAAAGACCCGGGAAAGTCCTCAGACGGAGAAAATCCACATTCTGATCGCCGACGACCACAAAATGTTCCGCGAAGGACTCAAAGAAATCCTTGGAAAGGAACCCAATCTGGCCATTGTGGGCGAAGCCGGGGACGGGCGGGAAGTAATTGGCCAGATGGGTCAACACCCCGTTGATGTGGTATTGATGGACATTGACATGCCAGGAGTGAACGGCATAGAAACCACCCGTCATATCGTGCAGAAACACCCTCATACCCGCGTGCTGGTACTCTCCATGCATTCAGATGCAAAATACATCATCAGCATGCTCGAAGCCGGGGCCAAAGGATATGTGCTGAAAACCGCCGGTAAAGAAGAAATGATCGCAGCTGTCAATGCAGTGGCCTCGGGCGACAGCTATTTCAGCCATCTGATCTCCACCCGCATCATCGAACAACTCCAACACCACAAAGTGGGCTCCGGCATTGCATCTGCTGCAGAACAACCCCCTTTAACCCCCAGAGAATTTGAGGTGTTGAAACTGATCGCCCTGGAATATTCCAATCCTGAAATCGCCCAAAAACTTTACATCTCGATCCGTACCGTCGATACCCACCGACGCAATCTTTTAGAAAAGCTCGGGGTCAAAAATACCGCCGGGCTGGTCAAGTATGCCCTCAAGATGGGTCTGCTCGATGAATCTACGCCCCTTTAAAAAAACACCCCTGCCGCCTGCCTGTCTCATTGCACCCTAGGTATTTTACCTATATCCCCTGTGCTTTTTTCCCCATACAAAATAAGTCTTTTAAGCGATTTCAAGGCCGGTAAAAAAAAGGTATCTTGGAAAAAACGGTTTCTATGAAAAACATCCAGATTGCTTCAGAACCAGATCAGGCCACGGCGCTGTTGGACCAGAAGCCAGGGGGTATAAACCATGCTTCAACCGAACGGAACAGCGATGCCATTTGTGGAAAACAAGTGGCAATAAGCAGAAAACGGGATGAAATGAACAGGGGCAAGGATACAAAAGACAGAGCAATTCAATGTGTAGCTACAGACCGGCTACCAGGAAACATGGAACAACTGTTTCAGAAACACCACCGCAAAATTTTTTTTCACTGCTTATCCATGGTGAAAAACCGGGAGGATGCCAGGGATCTGACACAGGATATTCTCCTGAAAGTCTACAGCCATATGGGCTCTTTCCGTGGCGAGGCCTGTTTTTCCACCTGGCTCTACACCATCACCCGCAACCACTGCATTGAATACCATCGAAAGGCAAAAAACAAACGCTTCGTGGACCTTGAACTGGCCAATCATCTATCGGAATCCGAAGCCACCGGCCAGGAGGATAGCCCCCATGAGGAACTCCTTGAGCACATGCAAGACCAACTGACCCGGCTTTCGGGGGAAGAAAAACAAATTTTGTTGCTTCGATATGAGCAAAATCTCTCCATCAAAGAGCTCGAGCAGTACCTTCAGCTTTCACCCAGCGCCGTCAAGATGCGCCTGATGAGGGCCCGCAGAAAAATCAAAGCATCCATGGCCCATGCCCCTGGCCAGGGATAAGCCATCTTTTGCTCACTTTACAGGATTTTCTTTGGGAAGCATCTTGCGGATGAAGTTGCGGGTTTTTTCCAGGTACCTGCGGGTAAAATCTCCTAATATTTGCATGGCCTTGTCTGGTTGTTCCTGATAGCGCTCCAGTGCTTTTTTCTCAAGGGCATTTTGCTTTTGGAACATTTCTTTTTGCAGGCTGACTTTAAACGGGCGGATTTTGGGGTAAAGTTCACCGTAGTGATTATCCACAAAGTTGGCAAACCGGGCATACTGGACAAAGGCGTGTTCCGGGGCCGCCTGGTACATGTTATCGGGCGCGTCAAAATGATTATCCAGGGCTTTGGCCGGGGTGGTTTGTGCAAAATCGCCGGGCAACTCATCCATGCCCAGATACCAGGGCACATAAGGCTGGATACAGGGGCGCCGGGGTGCCAGCCACATCACTGTTCCAATATCCACCGGCATGTAGGGGCGAAGCTGTGTGACAAAGCCATATTGATTGTGGGGGGCACAGATGGAGTTGACTCCGTGGCTGTGGGGATCGCCTTGTTCATACCCCTGGCTGTCATCCCATTGGGTGCCTTCATAGTGGTCGGATAAAACTTCCATAAAATCCTGAACATGAACTTTCTTACGCGGCTTTACGGCAAAGGGAAGGGCCGCTTCCATCTCAAAATCCTTGCCACTAATCATTTCCAGTCCCCGCCATTTTCGGGGAATATTGCCGTCACTGGCCAGTGAACGCGGATGCCCGTAAGCCTGACGGAAATTAAAAGCCCCGTCTTCCTCCGGATCATACCATCCCCGCTTGTGGGCATAGCTGATCAGGTCATCCGAGCCCATAAAGACCGCTTCATTGTCCAGGTTCACCCCCCGAATGGTATAATAATTGGGAATCACCATGATCTTTTCATCCGGCACCCGCCGGGCAACCCAATGCTTGCCATGAACCGCCGAAAGAACCCAGGCTTCGCTGCTGTCAGCAACCGAGTATGTACGTCCCGAGGAAGCATACCCATAAGTCTCGATCAGCCTGCCGGCTACCTGCACCGCTTCCCGCGCCGTGCTTGCCCGCTCAGCCATAAGCCGGCGCAACCAGTAACCTATGCCCCCGTCAGTGAGCTGGGGATCATCCTCGCGCGAAGCACAGGCATTCGAAGCAATCACCACCCCATGCTCATTGATATAAGAGTCCGCAAACTTCATCCCCGGCATTTCTAACCACATATATCCATAAGTGGTTTCCACCTGGGGTATCTCAGCCCCGGTAGCAACAACAATCGTCTCTCCCCCATTATGCTGCTTGCGCGGAACACGCATCCAGTTGACCAGATTCTTCCCGTGGTCATCCTCGTTGTGCGCTATGATAACCGATCCATCAGCAGTAGCATCATTACCCGCTACCATCGTGAAACAATTGTTGGAACCCTGCTGTCCGTATATCAGCGTGGAAACTGCCAAAAACAACAAGGTCAGTAAAGGTCTGGAATAATGGCTCATAATTGAAATTTTATTTGAACAACATGTGATTGAAATCCTATTGAAGGATCCGTCCTTGAAAACCAAAGGTAATGTTATTTCACTTCGACCCTCCCAACAAAATAAACAAAATTTTCAAGGTTCACTGACCAATGAACCCCTAATAAAAAAAAAATGCACACAACACTTTGCTTTCATGAATGGACTGGCTTCAGAAGGATAAAATCGTTAATAACCAAGGCAAAAAGCTTTGCTCCTGGTGATAAAACACTCAATACTCAGATCTCAAAAAACAGTTAAACAAAATCACAGCCTTTGTTGTCTTTGTAGAATGATCTTTATCCAATCGTAACCTTAAAACGAAACCAGATGAGCGATAATATGCCTAAGCGGCCAATGGGGCCGTCGGATTTGATGTTAAGCCCCATAGGTCTTGGAACCTGGCAGTTCAGCAAACGCAAGAACCTGGCCGGTAAATACTGGCCTTACCTGGATGACGCAACAAGCTACCAGATCATAGCGGCCAGTTACAACAACGGGATCAACTGGTATGACACGGCAGAGTTGTATGGAAACGGGGAATCCGAGCGAACCCTGGCCCGGGGGTTAAAAAAAGCAGGCGCCGGAGATGAAGATGTAGAGGTCGCCACCAAGTGGAACCCTATCTTCAGGAGGGCAGCATCCATTTCCAAAACCATCGGGCAAAGGAAGCAAGCCCTGGAGGGATACACCATCTCCCTGCATCAGATACACAATCCCCTGTCTTTCTCTGGCATAGCCGCCGAGATGAAAGCCATGGCCCGGCTTGTTCAGGAGCAGAAAATCCGGTACGTTGGGGTTAGCAATTTTTCTTCCCGGCAAATGCGCCAGGCCCATAAAGAATTGTCAAAATACGGGATCGACCTGGTATCCAACCAGGTGCATTATAACCTGTTGAACCGGAAAATAGAATTCAATGGGATACTGGATGCCGCCCGGGAGCTGAACATGGCCATCATTGCCTATTCTCCCCTGGCGCAGGGCCTTTTAACGGGCAAATACCATGAATCAACGGATTCCATTAAAAGCCAAAAAGGATTCCGAAAAAGGATGGGATCATTCAGGGAAAAAAACCTGGAGCGAACCCGCCCCCTGGTAGATAAGTTATCTGAAACAGCCGCCCGTCATCAGGTTACACCGGCACAGGTGGCCCTGAACTGGCTGGTCAGCTTCCACGGATCTGTGATTTTCGCCATACCCGGGGCATCCAGTGCCAGCCAGGCTGAAAGCAATGCCCGGGCCATGCAATTTAAACTTTCTGATCAGGAAATGCACGAAATTGATCAGGAAAGCAGGAAGCTACATTCCGGCAATTGAATTAATTTTGCCCCGGAGCAACCCCAATAAGATGATAAAACCAACCCGACCATCACCATGAACAATTACCTGGTATTCATACCGGCCTATAATGAAGCCTCCACCATAGGTCAGATCATCGGTCAGATCCATCAACTCCGAGAGGATCCCGACATCCTTGTCATTGATGATGGTTCGGGCGATTCAACCAGGGATATCCTGGAAAAAACAAGCGGTATTTACACCCTGTATCATCAGGCCAACTTGGGATACGGGCAAACCCTGATCGATGGATTTAACTTTGCTGGTGAAAAGGGGTATGAATATGTAATCACCATAGACAGTGACAAGCAGCACCAGCCTTCGGAAATACCCTTGTTCATTGAGCAAAGTAAGCAACTGGGGGTCGACATCCTCTCGGGAAGCAGGTACCTTCATCCCTCGGGTGAAGGCTTGATGAAGGCACCTGCTGACCGGGTCAAAGTAAACCGAAGGATCACCGCCCGCATCAATCAAATCACCGGTTATCGCTTAACCGATGCCTTTTGCGGGTTCAAGCTCTACCGGGTGAAGGCCCTCAATAGACTGAACCTCAACGAGCAAGGGTATGGCATGCCGCTGCAATTCTGGATCCAGGCCTGGAAAAAGGGATTAACCCTACGTGAGCTGCCGGTACAAATGATCTATTTTGATCACGATCCCACTGTAAGGGCCTCGCATTCCAATCTATGCCAGAGGTACAAATATTATCTTGATGTGATTGAAAAAGAAAAAATGACGTATGAGACTACTGATATTAGCCGCTCATCCTGACGATGCCGAAATATCCATCGGGGGAACCATGCTCACCCACGCCGAAAAAGGCGATGAGGTTTACCTGTTGAATTTCACCAACGGCGAACCCACCCCTAACGGTACGGTTGAGACCCGGCTCCGGGAAGCCGCTGAAGCCGACCGGATTCTGAAGCTCCAAAAACGAATTGTTATGGACCTGCCCAACCGCTACCTCCAGGACACCATTGAGAACAGGGAAGCTGTAGCCGAACACATCCGGGACATCCGCCCCGACATCATGCTGGTTCAAACCCAACTGGATCAGCATCCCGATCACATTGCCGCTTCCCAGCTGGGAACAGCGGCCCGTTTTTATGCCAAACTAACCAAAACCCAAATGAAAGGCGAACCCTTTTATCCGCCCAAAATCCTCTATTACTTCACCTCCCACTTCAAAACCGAGCCCGTTCCTTCGTTCGTCCTGCCGGTTACCCAAAACGTGTTTGATCGCAAAGTGAAAGCCGTCGAAGCCTATCAATCCCAGTTCCTCCACAAAAACAGGGACATTCCCGAATTTCTCCACATCATGAACAAACGTTACGGGGCACGCATCAACAGCCCCTATGGCGAACCGTTTTATACCCCCGAACTATTGGGTATTAAAGGTCTCGAATACATTGTATAATCGTTATGGAGCAGATGACCCAGAGCCTTCAGGCCAACCGGCAATGGCTGAAAACCCTTTTTTCCCGTTACCATGAAATAGGCCATATCAGAGAAAATTTCGACCGGCTGCTGGAAAATCACTATGGGATATCGAACGAAAGGCCTGTTGCCACGGGCCATCAACCGGTAATTTACCATCCCGGATTGCTGTTTAAAAATCATTTTACCGGGCAGGCGGCCCGTCAGATGGGCACAACCCCGGCCATCAACCTGGTGGTCGATACCGACCTGGCCCATGTCAATGTGCCCGTTCCCGCTTACAGCCATGGAGAACCGGTTAAAACCTTCGCCCGCATTGCCAATGAAAAGGAACTGACTTTTTCCGCCTTTCATCCTTCCCATGAACAAGTGCAGGCCTTTTTCACCTTTATCCGCGAGCACATCACCTCCCTCGCGCAAGATCGCATCACAGAAGCCTTTGATCAATACAAAGCAGCTTTTGATCAGGCCTACCGGGATGGAAGCAGCTTCGTGGATGCCCTGGTCATCCTGCGCAACCGCTTTGATGCCTGGCTGGGTTATCCTATAAGGGATGTGAAAGTCTCCGGCCTGGCCCGCTCCTTCCCTTACTGGCAATACATCGCCTTCATCCTTCAACATATTGAGGCTTATCGAACGGCATACAACCAGGCCATCGAAGAAAACCGGCGCAAGGATTACCAGCCCGTCAGGTTCATGCATCAATACCAGGGCTGGATTGAGCTGCCTTTCTGGCTGGAAGACAACGGCCAACGCCATAGCGTATATTTTAAAAAGCAGCCGGGCCAATTTCGCTTTTGGGCGCCCGAGGCTCAACGGGAAATCACCCTTTCGCTCAACGGGACAACTCCCGAGCAGGTGGCCGAACAGTTGCAGGAACATCTGATCTTATATCCCAAAGCCACCACCCTGACCCAGCTCATCCGCCTGTTCCTGTGCGATGTTTTTGTCCATGGCAGTGGCGCAGCAGAATACGAGCAAGTCAACAACCGTTTCCTGCAGCTGTTTTTCTCCATGGACCGTGCCCCGGCTTTCTATACGGCAACCGGCGATCTTTATCTGCCTTTTTCAGATGATATGCCCGATTTAAAAGACGTTAAAGCCGACCACCACCGCAAAAGCAAATGGCTCCGCGAGGCCCACCGGAATCCGGAAGGCCAGCTGGACAACCGACTGGCTGAGCAATACAAGAAAAAAAAGAAAGCCATTGCCCAAAAAATGTCGCAGGAAAACCAGCCCGAGCGGCGCAAAGATTATCACCATCAATTGCAGGAAGTTGACCGGCAGATCAAAGAAGAGTTAAAGCCTCAGATTGAACAGGTTAAACAGGAACTGGCCCATTATGAAAGCCTTTTGGAAAAGCAGGATGTTTACTTTGAACGCCGCTATCCTTATTTCCTTTACCCGGCAGAGGAACTCACGCAGGAAAATTTCCGAGAGCACCTCCGGGTGAAACGCCATTAGATCAAATGACAAATATCCAAACCAGGCATGAATGGGCCTAAAGGCAGAAACTCAAACACAGAGCCTGTCTTCAGGCCCAACGGGAAAGCCTATCTGAGCGCCAGCCTGGGGCCTTGTCTATGCAAAACTTTCCCGGTCAAAGCTCAGGTTTTGGTGGGCCATGGCCATCAAGCTTCGGGCACTTACCCCATAAGGGCAGGCCGACTCGCAATAACCGGGACAGCTCATACAAAGCTCGGCCTTTTTGCCCGGCAAATCAGCATAGAGCTTCATGGCCTGTTTTTCATCCTTTTTATTCTGGTAATAATAATTGTAGCGCAAAATGGTGTTGACGGGAAGATGATAGGGACAGGCCCTCTCGCAGGCATTACAGCCTATGCGGCAATTCAGAAAGCCAAAATGCTCCTGATGGTCCTTCAACAAGCGGGCCTGGCTGCTTTTTAGACTCCGCCCGGACAATGCCAGATAACGCTTGACATCCTCCAGGCTTCGGATATCAAGACACACGGTATGGGCCCTGGGGTCCTGGAGCACATAGATGATGGCAGCATTGATCAGCTCTTCATCGGTGGTATACCCATACTTTTTAAAAAACGCCCGCGCTTTCTGTGCCCGTTCTTTATATCGATTCAGGTAGGCATAATAGTCCTCGCCGGGATCTTCGCCCTGCTCCTCATAACGGGCAACCGCCTTCTCCAGCAATTTGTAAATTTGAACCGGGCTACTTTTCATGATCGCCGTGCCAATGTTTTTCTTTTCGCATGCCTTAAATACTTTTTCGGCCAAATCGGCATTGTAAAAATTATAGGTCATCAGAAAAACATCAAATTGATCGGTATCAGCAGCGGTCAGCAAAACCTGGTCCAAAGATTCGTCCGGTAGCTTATACCAGGCGCTTCCGTGGCAGGAAACCCCGGTTGAGCGGACAAGGCCTTCGGCTTTGAGCTGATCCATACCGGCATGAAAAGCCGCATCCTCAACCACCTTGGAATTATCGGCCCCGTGAATCATCACACAATCTGCGTAATCGGTTTGCAACCGGTCCAATGCCTCGCGGGTTTGACGGATCACATCATCTTTGCTCTTGAAGCCTTCCCCTCCTTCAGCGGGTAAAAGCTTGGTATTGACAAATAGCTTACTGCGGTCGTAATCCTTCAATACCTTCCCGACCATACGTTCGTTATTGCCTTTGCCATAGGCATAACCCGTATCTATAAAATTAACCCCGCTGTCGAGCATGGCTTTCAGCACGGTTTCGTTTTTCGGTGCCCCGGAAGCCACGTCGGATACCCGGAAACCAGTGCGCCCCAATATCTTATGATTTACAACGCCCCGGTTATCCAAACTATTTCGCGGAACAGCCCCTGCAAAGCTGCTGCTGCCTAATGCAGAAGTCCCCAGCACGGCAAGGGACAAATTCTTGAGAAAATCTCTGCGATTGTGCGATTGGGGTGCCATATCTGTTAAGTTTAAAGATGGATTGTTAATCAGCTATTTTAATAGGTTATCCTCCTGTCTAATGAACCGTTTGAAAAAAAAGACATTCGCCTGATGGATCGTCTAGCTTAAAGGGGTATCTCCCAATCGTATGCTTTTTGGAAGGGGTATCCTTTTAATTGAGTGATGAAGCCTCCTGTTCAATCGGTTATTACAAGAAGGCATCCACAAAAAAGACCTGCCGCGTTACCAAAAAATAGGTCGTACTTCGGGTGGATTTATTACATCCCCCCTAAAAAATCTTTTAGAAAACAGATTATATTCATCTACCGAGCATTATTAAAAAAGATGAAGGCATGGAATAATCAAACCGGGCAAATAAATTTGAGAAAATTGGATGAAACCTGCATCCAGTAACCTTCACAACAAGGACATGATTATTCCAATGCTCCCGGGCAGGTTATTCTTTTTCGCTCTCGGCCTGGGCAGGCTTATTTTCTCCGTAGGGTATCCAAATGTCAAGGGTGGTTCCGTTTTGGCCATTGATTTTCAAATCGCCGTTCATCAGCCGCACACGCTCTTCTATGCCCATAATCCCCAGGGAATTATTTTTATTCTGATCGTTTTTTTCAAGGCCGATCCCGTTGTCCTGAATGCGGAAATGCACCTGTTGAGACCGCTGTTCCAATAAAAGGTCGACCCGGGAAGCCTCGGCATGTTTATAAACATTGGTCAGGGCTTCCTGTAAAATCCGGTATAAATGAATGGCCATGTTTTTGCTGAATTCGACATCATCTTCCGGCATTTCAAGGTGGCAGTATATGTTGCTGCGTTTTTCAAAATGATTGGTGTACCATTCAATGGCGGCAACCAGTCCCATGTCGTCGATCAAGCGTGGTCTGAGTTCAGTGGAGAGTTTTTTGATCTGGGTAATGGTATCTTCGGTGATCTGGTTGATCTCCTCTGTCTTGGCTGAAAGTTTAGGTTGTTGACCCTGAACCTGTTTTTTCAGCATGGACAGGCCCATGCGGATGGCCGTTAAATTTTGTCCAAGTTCGTCATGGATTTCGCGGGCAATGTAACTGCGTTCTTTTTCCAAAAGGTTTTGCTGATAGGCCGAAAGCACCCGCAGGCGGTTTCTGGAATCTTCCAGCAACCGCTGATTTTCCACATAAGGGGTGATATCAGATAATATGGCGTAATAACCCTCAACCCGGCCCTGTTGATCAAATTGGGGGATCAGGGTCCCGTCCATATGCGCCTCAAGGTCACTGGGATAATGAAAATGCTCGTGGTAATTGACCTGTTCTCCATTGAAAACACGCCTGATATAAGGTAGGGATTGTTCATAACTTTTTTGTCCGATCACCCGGGCCAGGTGGTGGCCGACAATCTGCTGTTCTTGCAGACCAAACCAGTTGAGGTAGGTTTGATTGACATAGCGGTAGATCTCATCGCGGTCGACATAGGAAACGAATTGAGGCAGGCTGTTGACAATCTTTTTGAACTTGTTTTCGCTTTCGCGGAGGGCTTCTTCTGCCTTTCTGCGGTCGGTGATGTCGTGAATGATCGAATAAAGGTATTTGGTCTGGTCAATCTCCAGGGTGGTGGAATGGACCTCTACATCGCGGATTTCTCCGCTGGCCAGCTCATGGTTAAAATAAAACAGGTTTTTGTTGTTGTAATAGGCCTGCTGCATTTCATGCTTGACCTGTTCATCAGGCAACTGGTTGATCTGCTGGATGTATTTCGATTCCAGGTCCTGATACCCGTAATAGGCTTTGGCGCTTTTGTTGGCTGATTTGATCCGGCCGGTTTCCGGATTAATGATGAGCTTAACGGCATTGTTCTCGTCAAAAAACATGCGGAACTTGCGCTCGCTTTGTTTGAGCAACTCCTCGGTTTTGCGGCGTTCGGTGATGTCTTCCCCCACTTCCAGGATCCCCTTAATGGAACCATGATCCATCAACGGATAAGCACGCAGCAGATAAAGGCGGTCATAAAACCAAACTTCCGAATGCTCCTCCTGGCCAGAGTTTAAGGCCCTTATTGAGGGACAGTTTCTACAGGGCTCATGAAATTGGTGATAAACTTCATAACAGGGTTTGCCCACCATCTGCTGCTCTCTCATTCCGGAGATTTCCTGGACCGCCCGATTGGTCCATTGGATCTTCATATCCGGGTCAAGAAAAATGAGCTTTTCTTGCATGGCATGCAATATCAGCGACTTTTGCTCTTCGGACCGGGCCAGGCGCTTTTCACTTTCTTTGCGTTTGGTAATGTCAATACAGGAACCAATATAACCCAAAAACCGCTTGTGATGGTCGTACATCGGGGCACCTTTGTCATAGATCCAGCGGTATTGGCCACTATGGTGCATCAGTCGGTATTCGAGCTCAAAAGAGGTGCGTTTGCCCACGGCTGCCAGGTACCGATCAACCACCCCAGCCTTATCATCCGGATGCAACCCATCGGTCCAGCCCATGCCCTTTTCCTGTTCGATGCCCCTTCCCCTGAAAACCAGCCAATTCTCATTAAAATAGGAAACCCGCCCATCAACATCGCTCATCCAAATAAGAATGGGTGAATAATGGGCCAGTTTGCGAAATTTTTCCTCGTTGGCAGCGGCCCTAGCTTCTGCTTTGCGGCGCTGAACAATCTCCTGTTTTAACCAGCTGTTGGCCTGCTCAAGGTCATGTACTGCCGAATATAAAGTCTGTAAAATGGGCCGGATCCGAATGATCGCCACAAGCATCAGCAGTGAAATAACCAGGGCAATGGCTTCCGAGGTCATATTTATCGAGGCCGGATTGCCTGTCTGAATAAGCTCATAATAAGAAACGATCCGGCGAAGGGCCATCAGGGTGATGGCCCCGGCCAAAGCAATCCAGACCCAGAAGTGGCGGGTGGTTTTAATCAGGCGCAGGGCCAGAAATGCGCTGAACAGCTGTGCCAGGATGGAAGAGAGCAATATGAGATGAGCAGAAATCATGGTAAGCTTAATTTGGATAAGGCATCAACGAATTTACTTCATCCCGCATTATTCCATGCAAAAAAACTCAATACCGGCAAACAATTCCCTCTAAGCAAAACTATGTATTTTTATTTGAAACAGGTAAGATCACACGATCATTCAACTGGTAAAAACCCCTGAGGATTCGTTCCTTTTTAAAGCCCCAGGATCCGTGAAAGTACATTTCAGCCCTCCCTGCTTTAGCTCAGGAGCCATCATTCATTATTCTACCTGCTGTTTTCCAGGTACTTATTCATGATGGACAAAAGGGCCTGCACATCGATGGGTTTGCTGATATAATCATCGCAACCCGCCTGAAGGCATTTTTCCTTATCTTCTTGCATGGCATAAGCCGTTTGGGCAATAATGGGGATCTTGTAGCCATCCTCCCGTATGTCCTTAGTAATCTGCCGCCCACTGCGGTCGGGCAATTGAATATCCATCAGAATCATTTCCACATCCGGGGTTTGCATGAACTTGTCAAAAGCCTCCCGGCCTTGCTGGGCCCGCAGAAGAGAAGCCCCGGTTTCTCCGATGATTTCTTCGAGATACTCCAAACTGACCGGATCATCTTCAACAATTAAAATCTTGTGCCCGGACCAGTCAAAAGTGGGGTTTTCCCGGTGCGCTCTTTCCTCACCAGCCTGCTGTTCTTCCATCCTTTCATAGGGCAGGGTAAAATAAAAAACACTGCCTTTGCCTTCTTCCGACTCCACCGAAATGTGGCCATTTAAAAGATGAACCAGATTTTTAGAGATGGACAACCCCAGGCCGGTTCCTTCGTGGCGGGCGGAAGTGGGCGATTCCTCTGCCTGGCGGAAACGGTCAAAAATGTCTTTCAGCTTATCTTCCGGTATACCCTGACCGGTATCGCTGACAAAAAACTGCAAGGCGTTATCGGAGCTTTTTTCATATCCAAAGCGAATGGTACCCTGTGAAGTAAATTTCAATGCATTGCTGATCAGATTGGTTAGAATTTGCCGGATGCGAAGCCGGTCAGAATGGATATAGCTTTCGGCCCTTGAAAGTCCGAGGGCCAGGTCAAGATGCACCTGTTGATCGCCTTCCTGTTCGAGTTGAGCCGAATAACTATTGTAGAGCTCACTGAGCAGGTCATTCAGGTAAAAACCACCCTTCTCAATTTTTAATTGGTTGGCTTCAATCTTGGAAATGTCAATGATGTCATTGATGATTTTGAGCAACTGGCGGGACTGATCATCAATCAGTTTAAGGAATCCCTGCTGTTTTTCCTGGCTGATTTGACGTTCTTTGAGCAATTGGGTAAAACCAATGATGCCATTCATCGGGGTTCGGATCTCATGGCTCATATTGGCCAAAAACGCAGATTTCAGGCGATCGCTTTCTTCAGCCTTCTTTTTGGCCTCGAGCAGGTTCTGCTTATACTGGCTTTCCTGAAACTTGGAATGAAGCAGGGGGGCCAGGTAATCACACAAATGGGTGATCAGTTCTCGGTCCCGCTCATGATATCCCCCGGGCTTGTTGGCCAGGGTCAATCCGCCAACGAGCTGGCCGTTCAGAACCACCGGACAGGCCAGGGCGGCAGTGATCCGGATATGGCCTTTCGGGGGATGTAGGTTGCCGTTTTGATAGCGGGCCCGCTTTTCCTTAAAGACCCTGCCCCATACCCCGGCCCAGGAATCCCGGTAAAAAATAAGGGATTTGTCGGGCACTTGACATTGATCCCATACATCACGGGTCAGGGACTGGGATACCAAATCACCGTTGTCATCGATATAGCCAAAGAAACCATAAGGGCTGTCAAAGACTTCCCTGAAAATATCCAGCACATCGTTGTAAAAGCGCTCCGAATCGCTCTTAATGAACGTATTGGAGATGCGGTTTTTGATATCCATTTCCTGCTCTGCCCGTTTTCTGTGGGTTATATCCCGGGCAATTTTTAAAATGGCCTGCGTCTCACCATAACTGATTACCCGGGCATTGATCTCAACAGGAATAACCTCTCCCTGAGCCGAAACGTGTTCAGTTTCAAAAGAAGCATATCCGGCTTGTTTGATCGATGAAAGGCGTTCGTCAAATTTCTCGGCATACGATGAGCTGGTAAAATCCCGGGGCTGTAACCCCCTGATATTTTGACAACTATACTCCAACCTTTGGCAGGCAATGTCATTGGCGTCAAGGACCCGCCCGGCCATATCGACAATGAAAATGGCATCGGTGGCATTGTTGTAAAGGCTTCGGAACCGCTCCTCACTACGTTTCAGGGCCCTTTCTGCCTTCTTGCGCTCGGTGATATCGGTCAAAAAACTCAGGTACTGACTTGAGGAGAGGCTGGTAGCGTTAACCAGCACATTTTTACGTTGACCCTGGCGAGCAATGATGGTGGTTTCCCGATTGATAAGGCTTCCGGCCTCCAACAAATCTTCAAATCGAAATGCGTGGTCCGAATGTCCGCCCCCTTCCTGTATATCTCCTATGGCAAGCTGGGTGAGTTGATCATTCCCATACCCGGTTAACCTTAAGGCAGCTGAATTGGCATAGGTGATGCGCCCATCCTGATCAGTGAGTATCACCGCTGCCGGCGAAGATTCAATGTAATTGCGGAAGCGCTGCTCATTCATGCGCAATTGTTCCACCGTCTCCTGGAGCCGGCTGTTGGCTTCATTCAACTCATCATTGAGTGTGACGTATTCTTCATTTTGGGTCTGAATTTCTTCATTTTTTTCTTTCAACTCCCGCTGATGATCAATCTGTTCAGATATGTCATGGACAATGGCAATGATGCGTTTGCCCTGGCGGGTATCAATCGCATTCAGGGTGATCTCGGTATCAATGAGGCCTCCGTCTTTGGTTTTGTGCTTCCAGTAAAATTGTTGAGGTTGACCGGCCAGGGCCTTTTTAATGTATTTTGTCCCGGCGGTTTTAGAAGCCTCCCCATCCGGCTGCCTGCCAGGCGAGAGATCCTCTCCGGGATTCTTCCCGATCAATTCCTCCCTGGAATAACCAAACATCCGGGCCGCCTGCCGGTTGCAATCCAATATGGTACGGTCCATAAATAAAAAACCATCCCCCGAATTTTCAAATATGGCGCGGTACTTTTCTTCGCTTTCCCTGATCTGCTGCTGCTGCTTTTTTTGTTCAGTTATATCCCTGCCAATGGCCGCCGCACCTATCACCTGTTGGCGGTCATCATAAATGGGGGATACTGAAAGCGATATATTCATCTGCTGACCATCTTTACCAACACGGACGGTCTCCAGGCGCCGAATGGTGTGACCCTGTAAAACATAATCCAGGTTGTGACCAATTTCTCCGGATGGATCGCTCGGATCAAGGAAGGCAGGATGATGGCCGATGACCTCTTCGGCCCGGTAACCATATATTTTTTCGGCACCGGGATTCCAGGAATAAATCTTTCCCTGGGCGTCAACCCCAATGATGGCATCGTCTGAAGAATTGACGATGGCCCCCAGCCTGCTGCTGATCTGCTCCTTCTCTTTGCGGTCGGTGATGTCGGTGATGGCCGATCGGATGCTCTGATGAACCGTTTCACTTGATTCCTCCTCTACCAGGGTGCTGTCAAGGCTTACAAATATACGCTCACCCCCATTGCTGATCAAAGCCAACTCACAGGATTGAGACTCCCCTGTTTTTAAAATATGGCGCAAATGAAAGTAAAAGGTATCCTGATAATCCGGATGAACAAACCGGGTAAAAGTGTGCCGGGTCAAATCCTGAGAATCCAAACCAATCAGGTTGCCCCCTTTTTTGTTGACCGTGGAAATCCGGTAATCGCTCTGAATGATAAAATAAGCCACCGGGGCATTGTCAAAAAGGTCGGAATACCGGTTGCGGGAAATCTCCAACTCATTGTGAATCCTTTTCAACTCTTCGTTTTGCTGCTCCAACTCAATCTGATGGATGCTCAACTCCTCGACCAGAGACTCCAGGTCTTTATGGTAAAGGGCCGGATCCTGAACACCCTTTTGACGCAGCATTCGCTCGGCCTTTTTCCTGAGCTGTGAACTCCTGGTATTGTCATCTTCCGCCATATTTACCCCTTCTATTGTACCTGAGACAATTCAATGCTTTGATCTTTTATTCAACCCCTCCTGCCCGTCAACCTGGACATGATCCTGGCCATTGAGTGTTTCGATGGTATAAACGGCAAATTCAAAATGGTTTTGCCCGTCATAAACCGGGTGTACCCCTACCTTTAAATTTTTCCCCAAATGCGGTTCATAGTAAATGGCATTGGCTTTTTGCTTGCGCGAGAGCGCCCTGCAGGTTACACAGTGATCGGGCGGGGCATCAGTGCCATGGACCAGCTGATAGAGTTTTTTATCCGTAAGCTGATTGGGTTCTGCCCCCACAATGGTCAGGAAAGGTTGGTTGTATTGTAATATGTTGTAATCGTGATCGATCAGCACCAGCCCCTCTGAAATGGCATTGAGCGAATGTTGCCACATCTTTTGATAGCGCTCGTTATGAATCTTTTCCGTTACATCGCGAATCAGACCGACAAAAGCGGTTGTTTCCCCTTGCTGATCTGTTAGCTTGAATACGCTGGTTTCCCCGTAAAATATGCTTCCATCTTTCTTTTTGTAGGGAATTAACTTAATAAAGCCTTTTTGATCGGCATATTGATCGATGTACTTTCCCATTTCCCGGTAATAGCTTTCATCGGCATAAAGGCAGCTGGTCTGTTCTCCTTTCATTTCCTCCAGTTTATATCCCACAAGTTTTTCCATGGCCGGATTGGCATCGACAATTTCGCGATTGGGCGTGGCCACCAGGATGGCATCGCGGTTGCGTTCAAACAGGCTGCGGTATTTTTGCTCGCTCTGCTGAATGGCTTCTTCAGCTTTTTTACGTTCGGTAACATCCTCGAGGGTAAAGATCACCCCCCGGGCTTCTCCGTTCTGATCGAGCATGGGGGCCCCATTGATTGAAAGCAGGCGTTTGGCTTGGTCCTGCACTTTTATATAATGCTGATACTGATAAACCGGCTTTTTTGTGCGCATCACCTGACTAAAAGGCAACTGATCACTGGCAATGGGCTGGCCCTTCAAGTCAGTAATCTCCCACTTGACATCATCATAGCTGCGCTTATTGATTTGTTGCTGGGTGATCCCCAACACTTCCTCGGCTTTTTTATTGGCAAAGGTGATTTGGCCCTGGCGGTCGACCATGGTACTGGCCACCGGATTTTGTTCCAGGATTTGATAGATCAGCTCATAGGTTTTATTTTTTTCAGCCTCCATTTCTTTCTCGGCGGTGATGTTCATGACAATACCCGTGAGGCGTACCGGTTTGCCCTGATCATCCCACTCAACAATCCCTCCTTTGTCTTTAAACCAGATATAACCCCCTTCTTTGTGGCGTAAGCGGTAGGTTATCTCATAAACAGGGGTTTTCCCCTCCAGGTGATTGCGCATGGCCTGCATCACCGGCTCATAATCGTCGGGATGAAGCAGGCTGGTCCAGCCCTGATAACCGGGGGATATCTCGGAAGGCTGATATCCAAGGATGGTGGCTTTCTGATCTCCAAAACGCACCGTATTGCGGGGATAGTCCCATTCCCACCAGGCCAGCTCTCCCATCCTCATGGCCTGCTCCAGGCGGTTATTGAGCTGCTGGACTTTTTGCTGGGAAGTTTTCAGATCCGAAATATCAATAAAGGTAATGATGATCCCATCCACGGCATTTTCCTGGGTTCGGTAGGGTACCATGCGCAAGAGGTACCAGTTCTTCTTCTTATCCTGCACCTCTACCTCCCTGGCCTGAAGGGTATCCATGACATGGCGGGCTTCTTCGACAAAGTTGCTGTAGATGTGCTCCAGGGAAATATGATCGATGGGACGGCCAATATCGGATTCGCGTATGTTGGTGATGCGCTCGGCCACTTCGGTGACTTTACGAATATTCATTTTCGAATCGATAAAAAGCGTCCCAATGTGGGTATTGCGCAGCAGGTTGTTCATATCATTGTTGAGCTGGGTAAGCTCTTCAATCTTCTGCTGGTGTTCGGCATTAACGGTATAAAGCTCTTCATTGACGCTTTGCAGCTCCTCATTGGTGCTCTGCAACTCTTCGTTCGAGGCGATCAGCTCTTCATTGGAGGATTGAAGTTCTTCGTTGGAAGTTTCCAGCTCCTCAACGGTAGCCTGAAGGTTCTCCTTGGTATACTGCAGTTCCCGCTCCAGTTCATTGATGCGCTCCTGGTACTGGGTGTTCACATCCACTTTCTCTACCTCGTCGCCCTCGGCCACAGAACTTTGCTTTTGATCCTCCGGTTTAAAACTGATCAGAAAATAGATCTCTTTGGTTTTGGGATCGTCAAGTCTTCTTCCCGAGAGGGTCACGGGCTGGTCCGAATGGCCTGGCACACGGATGTGCTCATAGGCAATTTCCTGGCCCTCCTTTTTGGCCCGCCGCAGGATGCTGCTGACCATGGTGGCCAGCTCATCGGGCAGCATCTTGAGGATGTTCAGGCTCACCTGGCCCACCGGCAATTTGATGAATTGATTGACCCCATGGAGGGTATGAACCAGGTTGTAGTTTTCATCGACGATCACCGAAGGCGGCACAAACTGGCTTAACAATTCATCAAAGATGCTGTCAAGCTTGGGCATTTGGGGACGTGAATGTCCTGAGTAGCTGCCCACCTGCTTGAGCTCATGTTGTTTTTTCTGCATATCAGGCAGGCGGAAAGGCTCATTGACCGGGGGCTTATAGCCGGGCCGCTGCTTGTAGATCTTCGAGCGGGTATCGATCAGGGTGAACCCTTGCGACAATTCCCCTACCGACTCACTGCTGCCCAAAAACAAATAAGCATCCTTGTTGAGGGCAAAATACAGCATGGAGAGGATCTTCTGCTGCACTTCATTGTTCAGGTAAATCAGCATGTTGCGGCATACAATCAGGTCCATCTTGGAAAAAGGCGGATCCTTTAAAACATTGTGGGGAGCAAAGATCACCATGCGCCGAATGTTCTCATTGACCTGGTAACCGTCTTCCTTCTTGGTGAAATACTTACCCAGGTATTCTGAGGGCACATCCGAGATAATGCTTTGGGGATAGATGCCCACCCCGGCAAATTCAATCGAGTCGCGGTCGATGTCGGTGGCAAAAAGCTTAACTTCCCGGTTGATGTTGTGGTTTTCCATGTACTCCCGCAACAAAATGGCCACCGAATAGGCCTCTTCCCCGGTCGAACATCCAATGCTCCATACCCGCAAGGGATCCCTCTTACTGGGATTCTTCAACAATTGAGGGACAACCTCTTCGCGGAGCTTGTCAAAGACCTCCGGATCCCGAAAAAAGCGGGTTACCCCTATTAAAAGTTCCCGGTAAAGGATATTGACCTCCCGTTGATTGGAGGAAATAAAATCCACATAATCGGCGATGTTGTCATACCGGTTGATGCTGATGCGCTTCTCCAGCCTACGGATGATGGTGCTCTCCTTGTAATTGGAAAAATCAACCCCGGTCTGATCCCGTATGATCATGATGATCTTCGAGAGGTAATCCTCATCCTTGGTGATCTGATTTTCGATCTTCTGAGTCTTTTGGATGAACGGATGCTTGATGTAATTGATCAGGGCCTCGGGCATATCTGCCGGGGTAAGGATATAATCGACCATGCCGGTAGAAATAGAACTGCGGGGCATGCCGTCAAACTTGGCCGACTGGTCATCCTGGACGATCGCCATTCCACCATGTTCCTTGATGGCCCGAATGCCCAGGGTACCATCGCTGCCCGTACCGGAGAGTACAACCCCAATGGCATTTTTGCCCTGGTCCTTGGCCAATGAACGCATGAAAATGTCGATGGGCAGGTTCACCATCCGTGAGGGCTCCTGGTCGGTGAGAAAAAGCTTTCCCCGGAAAATCGTCATGTTTTTGCGCGGCGGAATCAGATACAGGTGATTGGCCTCTACCGCCATGCCATCTTCCACCCGATGAATCGACATCTTGGTATAGCGGGCCAGCAGCTCGCCCATCAAACTCTTGTAGTCCGGAGAAAGATGCTGTACGATGACAAAGGCCACCCCCGGATCATCCGGGGTGTTCCTGAAAAATTCCTGCAGAGCCTCCAATCCCCCCGCTGAAGCGCCTATACCCACCACCGAAAACTCCAGTTGGCTCTCCAACGAATCAGCAATGGGATTGGTCTGCGAATAACCAGACTCCCCAGAAGCATGATTCGACGAAAGATCCTGTCCATCCTCGTTTGACATCATAACCTCATCCTAAATTGATTTCAACAGCATAAAGACTTATTGAATGCTATCCATCCACATCGCATTGTGCCACAATCCCTTCTTATCAGCTCTCTCGCCATAGAACCCACATGCTTTATGCATGTCCTTGTCGTGTAAAACCACGCAGATTGTTTTCATGGTAAAAATGACAAAATAGAAGTAATATTAATTATAAGCACGATATCTCACAATAGATGCTTCTCTCAAAATTGCGTAGGAATTAATGAAGTCATTACGTGTAAACCCATCTTCAGGAAAATCCCGGACCTATTCCTTGCAGGAAAGACTGTGTTAAGGATGTTTTAATCGCTATTGTTACCCCAATCCATTGTCATGGTTTCATAAAATGGATACTCCGATACAGGGATTCACTCCAATAGGCTGATCAGTCTATAAATCATTAGGACCTGGTTTGCAGACAAGCTCACTTTAAAGATTAGTACATGCGGGGTTTGGACGAAAAATACCGGGCTGCCGGAGGGAAATCTTGTCAAAATCCTTATATTTACCACCCTTTAAGGCCCAAACGATGCAGGTAAACTTTTTGTTCAGATTTTTGTCCTAAACCCTAAAAATTAAACAAACACCCAACCTTGGAGTGGACCCTACTCATATTGTTTATTGCAGCGGGAATATCCCTGATGATCCCTTCGCGGCTAAAAAATCTCAAGGGATGGATCTTATCGTTGTTTCCATTTGGGGTGTTTGTCTATTTGCTCACCTTCATTCCAGTCATTGATGAGCAATGGCTGATAGAGCGTTCCCGTCCATGGATGGCGGATCTGGGGTTGAACCTTCATTTCATGCTGGACGGGTTAAGCTTAACCTTTGCCCTTTTGATCACGGGTATAGGAACCTTTATCCTGATATACGCCCATGAATACATGCGGTATTATTCGCATACCAAACGTTTTTATGTTTATCTGCTGGTATTCATGGGTTCGATGCTGGGATTGGTTTTATCGGCGAATTTAATCCTGTTGTTCATTTTCTGGGAATTGACCGGGATCAGTTCTTTCCTTTTGATCGGATTCAAGCATCACCAGGAAAATGTGCGAACATCAGCCATTCAGGCCTTGCTGGTCACCACCTTTGGGGGGTTGATGATGCTGGCGGGTTTTGTTCTGCTGGGTTTGGCATCGGGCACTTATAGCCTGCCGGAATTAATTATCGGCGATATAAAAATTACCCAGCACGGATGGTATCTTCCCATACTTATTTTGATCCTGGGCGGGGCATTCAGCAAATCGGCCCAATTTCCTTTTCATTTCTGGTTACCGGGGGCCATGCAGGCGCCCTCACCGGTGAGCGCTTTTCTGCACTCGGCCACCATGGTCAAAGCCGGCATCTACCTTTTGGCGCGCCTTAATCCTGTTTTGGCGGGCACTGCTGAATGGCAAACCATCATTCCGCTGGTGGGGGGATCCACCATGCTCATTGGGGCCTACCTGGCTTTGACCCAGAAAGACCTGAAGGCCATCCTGGCCTATACCACCATCAGTGCCCTGGGGATGCTGATGCTGCTCATCGGCATCGATACCGAGCTGGCCATCAAAGGGGCCCTGATTTATCTGATCGTTCATGCCCTGTATAAAGGAACCCTGTTTATGATTGCCGGCTCGGTCGAGAAACAAACCGGTACGCGTGACATCGACCTGCTGGGCAATCTGGCATACAAAATGCCCATCACCACCGCCGTTGCCCTGCTTGCCCTGCTCTCTATGGCCGGCTTGCCTCCAATGCTGGGATATGTCGGTAAAGAAATCATTTACGAGGCCAAAATTCAGGCCCCCCATATCGCCGGTTTTGTAACCTTCTTTGGGGTGGTCTCGAACATCTTCATGGTTTGGGTCTCCATTTTTATTGCCTACCGGGTTTTCTTCCGCCGCCAATACCATGGGTTTAAAACACCGAAGGAAACCTCTCACCATTTTTGGATCGGCCCCGGCATACTCGCCCTGGTCGGGCTTATTTTGGGATTATTCCCCCACCAGCTGGGCGAATACCTTATACAACCCGCCATGAACGTTATCCGGGCCGAAAGCCTGAAAGTGGACCTGAAGCTATGGCACGGATTTAACCAGGTTTTCATGCTCAGCCTGCTAACGGTTATCGGGGGAGTGGTCCTTTTCATGCTGCGTAAACAGATCATCCCCTTCTTCCGAAAAGTCAACAAAAAATTCTTCGATGTACGCTTCAGCGACCTTTTCACCCGGTTCCTCGATGGCATCATGCTTTTTGCCCGTCATAACACCCGCATCATGCAACATGGTTATCAAAGAATATACCTGATGGTGCTGTTCCTCTCGGTCGCCTTTCTCGGCTGGTATCAGCTGATCGACACCCGGTTCTGGACCATCGGGCTGTCGGTTGGCCATCTACCCCCTTACGTAACCCTGATCGGGGCCATCATTGTCATAGCCACCCTGTTCACCCTTTTTTCCCGCTCCCGGATGGCAGCCATTATATCCATGGGGGTGGTGGGCTATGGAATCGCCATCATTTACCTTATCTACAGTGCCATTGACCTGGCCATCACCCAGCTCCTGGTCGAAACCCTCACGGTAGCCATCTTCGTGCTGGTGATCTTCAAATTGCCCCGCTTCGCCAAATTGTCTTCCCGGGCTTCCAAAATCCGCGATGGCATCATCGCCCTGCTGGTGGGTGGTTTCATGACCGGAATGGCCCTAAAAGCAAGAAACCTGGAGCTTCAACATCCCATATCCGATTACTTCCTCAATCATGGACTGAGCGAAGGTTTCGGCAGCAACATCGTCAATGTCATCCTGGTCGATTTCCGGGCCCTGGACACCCTGGGCGAGGTCACCGTACTTCTGATTGCCACCCTGGGGGTCGTCGCACTTTTAAAAATTGATAAGTCATGAATTCAACCATCCTCAAAATGGCCGTTGGGGTGCTCAAACCCCTTTTCCTGCTGGTTTCCCTGTGGCTGCTGCTGCGCGGGCATAATGAACCCGGCGGGGGATTCATCGGGGGGTTGATCGCCGGTAGTGCCCTTATATTGAGGCCACTGGCTTATGACCTGGAACGGCTCAGTGAAAAAAACAAACGCCAGTCCCGCATTGTTCTGCGGGCAGGTATGATCCTGATCTTTAGCAGTGCTTTGCTGGGCCTTGTCAGCCATAACACCCTTCTGAAAGGGCTTTGGCTGAAAGTGAACCTGATGGGAACACAAACCTTAAAAGTGGGCACTCCCCTTTTGTTCGACATGGGGATCTATTTGACCGTGATCGGTTTTATCTATTTTGTTTTCATATCAATGATGGAGGAATGGCAATGGAAATAATGTTATCCATAATCACTGGTGTACTCTATACGGCAGGTGTTTATTTGCTCTTGCGGCGCAGCTTGGTCAAACTCATCCTGGGCATCATCTTTCTGAGCAACGCCACCAATCTGCTGATATTCATATCGGCAGGCATGACCGAGGGCAAGCCTGCATTTGTGGCCAAAGAGGGAGCTGAGCAAACCGGGCAGATGGCCGATCCCCTGCCCCAGGCACTGGTGTTGACCGCCATCGTGATTGGTTTTGGCATCGTGGCTTTTACACTGGCTTTGAACTATAAATATCACAAACAAACCGGCACCTACGATCTGGACCAGGTTAAAGAAACCGATAAAGTATGATCACAGCCCTGCCCATATTGATCCCCCTGATGGTGGTCATCCTCCTGCTGATGGTGGGCCGTAAAGTATACTGGCTCAAGCTGATCGGTATCAGTGGTGCCTTTCTGCTATTTTTGGCCAGCCTTTTGATCTTTTATACCGTTCGCCAAGAGGGGATCCTGGTAAGCCAGGCTGGTGGATGGCCGGCTCCCTATGGCATTACCCTGGTGATTGACCTTTTGAGCGCGCTGATGCTGCTTATCTCTTCCTTTACTGCTTTCCTGGTGGGTGTTTATGCCCTGAAAGGCATCGATGAAAAGCGACATCGCTTCCGGTTCTTTCTTTTTTTCCACACCCTGATGATGGGAGTTGGAGGCGCTTTTATTGCCGGAGATATCTTCAACATGTATGTCTGGTTTGAAGTGATGGTCATGTCGTCCTTTGTGCTGATCACCCTTGGAAGTGAAAAGCAACAACTGGAAGGAGGCATTAAATATGTAACCATGAACCTGATGGGCTCATTCCTTTTCCTGGCTGGTATTGGTCTGATATACGGCAAAACAGGCACCCTGAACCTGGCTGACCTTTCGATGACCGTACGCGAAAGCGACCAGACCTTCCTGATGAACTCCTCGTTCATCCTTTTCTTTATGGGATTTGGCATCAAGGCGGCCATCTTTCCTTTCTTTTTCTGGTTGCCCTCCTCCTATCACACCCCGCCGGTAACCATCACCGCTCTTTTTGCCGCCCTTTTAACCAAGGTGGGAGTTTACGGGATGATCCGCTTTTTTACCCTATACATCACCGATATCAACCCTTTCTGGCAAAACCTGCTGCTGGTCCTGGCAGCCCTGACCATGGTGATTGGCGTACTTACAGCAGCCTCCCAGTATGACATCCGCCGCATCCTCTCGTTCCATATCATCAGCCAAATCGGTTACATGATCATGGGCCTGGGTTTTTATTCAGCCTTTGCCCTGGCGGCTGCCCTGTTTTTTATGATGCACAACATACTGGCCAAAACCGGCGCATTCCTGGTCGGTGGCCTGATCCAGGAAAAAACAGGTTCGTTCCAGCTTAAAAGCATAGGCGGCCTTTTTAAAGAACATCCCTGGCTGGGGCTGTTCTTCTTCCTCCCTGCCATGGCCCTGGCGGGGGTGCCACCCCTTTCAGGCTTCTTTGGCAAATTTTTCCTGATCAAAGGCGGATTTGAAGGCCAGCATTTCCTGACTACAGCCATCGCCATTTGGGTGAGCATTGTAACCATGTTCTCGATGATCAAAATATGGAATGAAGCTTACTGGAAGCCTGCCCCCAAAGATCTTCACCAACCGGCCTCCCATCCGCTACGGCTGAAACGAACCATGATCGTACCGGTAGCCGTTTTAGGCTTCTCCACCCTTTTGTTCGGGCTCTCGGCCGGATGGTTCATGGAGGTCCTACAGGAAGCTGCCCAGGTACTCAAACAACCGGAACTATACATTGAAGCTGTTCTTAAACCGGTGTAAAAAATGATCCGAATAATAATAAAAATAGCACGAATCATTGAGTTTGTCTTTTTCTACATCGCCAAAGTCCTTCAGGCCAATGTAGAGCTGGCCTGGCATATTATTGCACCGCGGCTGAAAATGACCCCGGGCATCATCAAGATTCCCGTGCACCTGAGCCATAACCAGGCCATTTTGCTGCTGGTCAATCTGATCAGCATGACACCCGGTACCCTGAGCATGGACCTGACTGAAGACAAGCAATATATTTACGTGCACTGTCTCTTTCTTGCGGATCAGGAAAAAACCATCCGCGAAATCAAGCATCTGGAATCCAAAATTTCGAAATTATTCAACTAACCACGGCATGATACAACTGGGAGCTCAAATCGCACTGTATATCCTGATCGCCTCGTTTATATTAATTCTGATCAGGCTTTTCCGCGGGCCTTCTCTGCCGGACCGCATCGTGGCACTCGATTTGCTGGCTTTTGTCTCCCTGGCCATTGCTTTGTTGATGATGATCATCACCGGGAAAGAAGTCTACCTGGATATTGTCATCGTCATGTCGCTGGTTGTTTTTATCGCTACGGTCACCATTTCCAAATACCTGACCAAAGGAGGGAGCTGATATGACGGAATGGTTGGCATTTATAGCTGCGCTCGCCATTTCTAAATGCTTAATGAAAAAAGGCAACTGATATGACTGAATGGTTAGCTTTTACAGCCCTTATTCTTGGAGCCCTGTTTGTCCTGGTCTCAGCCATTGGCATCCTTCGCCTGCCCGACCTGTTCATGCGCATGCACGCAACCACTAAAACCAATTCCCTGGGCATCGCCCTGATTCTGATCGGGGTAATCCTGGTCTTTCCCCAGTGGAACATCTTTTTCAAAGGATTGCTGGTAATCGTCTTTACCTTTTTAACCACCCCGCTGGGATCCCATATGATTTCCAAAACCGGACATATGCTGAACATCAGCACCTGGAACCGCTATGTGCGCGATGATATGGCCAATGACCGTTAATGGAAGCTTTCATTATCCTGAGAGCCATGCATTGTAAGAGAAAATCATTTTTCCGGCCCTGTCCGGGCCCTGCCCTTGGCTTACCACCAGAGCACGCCCTCAAAGGCATTTGCTTCAATTTAATCTAAATAATTTTTTGAAATGAGAATATTCTCATTATCTTTGCCGCCATAATTTAAAAGCCTACGCATTACCATGCCCCGACAAAGAAACAGACGAAGGATGCTGGAGCCGCCCCATTTTAAAGGTTACAAGCCTTACGGGGCGCCTTCCCCCCAGGAACCCCCGGTGGAACTCTTATATGAAGAGTACGAGGCATTCAAATGGGCCGATTATTATAAGTATAGCCACCACGAGGCTTGCCGCCATATGGGCATCTCGCGGTCGACTTTTGCGAGGATATACGCCAGCGCCCGCCGCAAAATGGCCCAGGCCCTGGTCGAAACCCGCTCCATCATTACTGCCCCCGGGGATGTAACCTTCGATGAAAACTGGTACCTGTGCAACGATTGCAACACCCGTTTCACCCAGCAACAAAAACATAAAAAACGATTTTGTCCGTCTTGTCAATCCAACGATTTAAAACCCATCACAAAATAACGAACCATGAGCAAAAAAAATACAGCACTCGAACAAGTGGATCTTCCCGGTGTACAAAACATCATTTTAGTGGCCTCTGGCAAGGGAGGCGTGGGCAAATCCACGGTAGCCACCAACCTGGCCGTATCCTATGCACGGGAAGGTTTCCGCACGGGATTGCTCGACGCCGATCTCTATGGCCCCTCCATCCCGATTTTGTTTGGAATTGAAAACCAACAACCCGAGGTCAAACAAGAGGGCGAGCAGGACATCATGATCCCCATAGAAAAATACGGGGTTCACATCATGTCGATCGGTTTTCTCATGAAAAGCCAGGATCCGGTGATATGGCGCGGCCCGATGGCTTCCAATGCCCTGAGCCAGCTGCTGACCTCCACCGAGTGGGGCGATCTGGATTACCTGATCATTGATATGCCCCCGGGGACCGGCGACATCAGCATTACACTGGCCCAAAAACTGAAAGGCGCCATGGGCCTGGTGGTGATCACCCCCCAAAAACTGGCTGTGGCCGACGGGCTGAAAGCCACCAATATGTTCCTCAACGAAAAACTCAACATCCCTGTTTTGGGCGTGGTCGAAAACATGTCCTACTTCGTTCCCAAACAACATCCCGACGAAAAATATTACGTCTTTGGCAGCGGAGGTGGACAAAAACTGGCCGAGCAGACCCAAACCCCGCTACTGGGGCAAATCCCGCTGGTTCAGGATGTCAGCGAGAGCAGCGATCATGGCAGAAACATCTTTTTGGAAAACAACGAGTTAATGATCAACGCTTTCCAGGAATTGGGCTATGCCCTTCGTCAGCAAACCCAAATGGTCGAATCCAAAAAACAGTAAATTTTTATGCAGGCATTGAGGATCCCCTATGAGTGGGCACAAACATTGTTCCCCTCGGGCCTGTCATACCCCGGATCAATTGTGATCAGCGGCAGGGGCGGATCAGGCAAACCTTTGGTACAACTGGCATTCGTAGCACAGTGGATCAAAAATGGCGGCAAGGCCATCGGCATTCCCCTGCAATATCCCGATGCTTCATTTCTGAAAAATTCCATCTACAAGCTTTATAACCTGGATCTGGATCAATATAAGGAACAAAACCGCTACATCCGATTTGAACCGGAAATGGAGGGACTTGAAAAGATCGGCCAGGATGAATACCGGGCCAACCTCCTAATTCCGGAGGTCTGGGATCAGGTCATTGAACAGGCCCGTCAGGAACTGGACACGCCCCGGGATAATTTGCTGGTCTATGGTTCGGCCTTGAATCTGCTGCTGTTTGCCCCCAAATACCAGGATACGGTGGTGGATAAAATGAGCCGAATGCTGCGCAATACCGATGGGGCCACCTACATGTTCACCGTCAGCAACAATGTACTGGCCCAAAAAATCGAATATTGGGAAGAAGCCGCTGATCACCTGCTGTTCACCCGTATGAATGAAAACAAAGAGCTGTTCATTTATGCCACCAAGATCGACAACCAACAGGTGCGCACTTCACAGCCACAAATCCCCATCCAGGCCCAAACCCTGGATGAAATCCGGCAAATTGCTGAAAAAAACCGAAAATCGCTGATTCCTAAACTTAAAAAGCTCCAGTAATATGACCGAGCAACTGCAGGAATGGCTGGGTCCCAAATGCACGGGCATCAAGATCAATGGTCAGAACTACCACTTTCTGAACCAACCCCAACGTCAGGTGAAGTTCTGTGAGGCGGTTCATTATTCGTTCAAACTGCCCCTGCAAATCACCAATCAAACACTGGGATGCCCGGGTGCCCGGCGCAGCTTTGGCTTTGACCAACCGGGCGCGGAACTGACCGCCATGATATCGGAAAATACCGGGATCCCCTTTGATTATGTAGAGGATGCACTGGATAAAATTCCAGTCATGGATCCTGCCGTTGAAAACATCGTTCTGGGCATACCGCAAGATCTGGAGGAGGAGATCAACCCGGACCTGTACATCAGCTATACCCACCCCGACAATGTCATGCGCCTGATTCACCATTTGGCCCGGTACGAAATCAAACCCCTGATATCCCCCTATTCAATTCATTCGATCTGTGGCAACGTTTTCGCCAAAGCCTACCATCAACAGGAAGTAACTGTTTCGTTTGGGTGTCCTGAGTCCAGGAATTATGGTGGAGTCGCCCCCGACCAGGTCATCGTTGGCATCCCCGGGGCCCTGGCCAAAAGATTTATTTAACCCCCACCCCCGCTTAGCGGACCCCCCCGCTAAGCGGGGGTGGGGGCAAAACAGAACCCCGCTAAGCGGGGGTGAATTTTTTTATGACCCCGCTAAGCGGGGGTCCGCTAAGCGGGG
>Ga0207714_1000281_pt1 | contig 35139 bp, 32 predicted proteins | sample PonA232FremontCA_2_FD_187270 | JGI IMG/M metagenome (GOLD analysis project Ga0207714, IMG submission 187270) | Marine sediment microbial community from Fremont, CA, USA - Pond A23 Sediment 2 (SPAdes) | ecosystem: Environmental > Aquatic > Marine > Unclassified | place: USA: Fremont, California...
CGGGCCGCTGGCTGTGGATTCCGAGACACGGTAACTCTGAATCCCCATACCGGGGATAGGAGTAACGGCGGCTTGGCCCCGCCAGGAGTCCGGTCATACCAACCGGCCTGCAAACCTGAAACTCTCAACGTGGGAATCTTCGCCCTTCAGGGCGGAGAGGAGGTCAAACCGCTACCCCGTTGTGCGGAGGGAACTTGCCTTCCTCCGGGTGTCGATATTGCTGTGACCGGATACCAACGCTTTACTTAAGGGGTTAGGTAATACTCCCAGTACCGTTCAATGAGCGGATTCCAACTTCATCTTCCGCTGTTACTCATCACTTTGGCAACGGGGGTTGGTTTTCTCACCGTTTCTTACGGGATCTACTATATCAGAAAGTACGGGCGAACACAGCAGGTGACCACTTTCACAATTCTGGCCACGGCGATCACCATCTGGACCGGGTTCGCCATGTTGCAGTTGACCGCGACGTCCTATTCGCTCTCATTATGGGCGTATAAACTCCTTCACTTTGGCTCGTTTACGACCTCGCCCGTACTCTTCTTCTATGCCCTATCGATGGGGCCCGCCCGGCGGTGGGTTAACTGGAAAACCGCTTCCGTTGTTATTCTCTTATTGCTTCCAGCGTTCGGTTGGTTGTTCACCGATCCCGTTCCGATGCTCCTTCGTGATCCCCAACTCGTCTCTTTTGGGGCGTTCTCAGTCATCGATCACGGGAATAGTCCACTGTATACGGCGTACCTCTCGGCGTTTTATATTCTGGCGACCTTCGGCCTCTCGTACATCGTGTATCGATGGTACACGGAGGAGAGTGTCAGTTCGATTCAATCGGTGATACTTGTGCCAGCGATTTTCGCTCCGATGCTTCTGTCTGTCGCACAGACGTTTCAATTGCTGCCGTTCGAGACACCTGGAACGATACTCACTCCCACGTCCTTTTCCCTCGGAATGACCGGTATCGGATACGCCGCATTTCGGTACCAGATATTCGATACGAAGTCCTTGGCCCGGTCCCGGACGATTGCGAATATGAATGAGGGTTACTTGCTCGCAAACACGGACGGGGAGATAATCGACGCGAATCAAAGTGCGAAGAGGTTACTCGAACCGTGGACGCCACTGGTTGGGGCGCATATAACGACTTTGTTCCCCGCTGTTGACGACCAGCCCCTGGTCGATGGGGACACCACCAAATCGTTTGAAACGACTGTCGATGCGAAGCAGAATTCCCGGACCTGTGAGGTAACCGTGTCCAATTTCGTCAACAACGGACAGACCCTGGGTACGTTGCTGGTGGTTCGTGATATTACGACCCGAAAAGAGCGGGAGCGGGAACTCGAGGCCCGCGAACGAAAGTACCGGAGTCTGTTCGATGGGGCGCGGGACGCCCTCATGATATTCGATAGGGACGGCTACCTCGACTGCAACGATCAAACGCTAGACCTCTTTGGTACCGAGTCGGTCGAGGACTTCGTTGGGCACACACCTTGGGAACTGTCCCCGCCGACCCAGCCGGACGGCCGGGACTCCGAAGAGGCGGCGCTGGAACATATCGAAACCGCATTCTCGGAGGGAGAGGCGTTCTTCGAGTGGACCCACCAGCGTGTCGACGGTACAGACTTCCCTGCGGAAGTGAAACTGAGTCGGTTCGAACACGACGGCGAGCCAGCGCTGCACGGACTGGTGCGAGATATTACCGAACGCAAGGAGTACGAGAAACGGTTGGAAACCCAGCGTGACAACCTCGACGTCCTCAATCAAGTCCTCCGCCACGACATCCGCAACGATCTCCAATTGGTAACCGCCTACGGCGAATTACTCGAAGAACGGTGTGATGACGGGGAGGCCGTTGAGTACGCCGGCACAGTCCTGGAAAGCGCCGAACACGCCGTCGACCTGACGAAGTCCGCACGGGAGATGGCCGACGTGATGCTCTCGGCAGAACAAGACCTCCAGCAAGTCGAGCTCCAACCCATCGTTGAAAGCGAAATCGAGGAAGTTCAGGCAACCTATCCCACAGCCGTCATCACGGCGAAAACGGCGATACCAGATGTAACGGTCCAGGCAAACGACATGCTGGGGTCTGTCTTTCGTAACCTGCTCAAAAACGCAGTCCAGCACAACGAAACGGACGTCCCGAAAGTGACCGTTTCGGCGACTGAGTCCGAGCAAACAGTCAGAGTTCGGGTTGCGGACAACGGCCCAGGCATCCCCGAGGACAAGAGAGCGGCCATCTTCGGCAAAGAAGAGAAGGGGCTCGACAGCAAGGGCACAGGTCTCGGCTTGTATCTGGTGCAGACCCTCGTCGACAGCTATGAAGGGACCGTATGGGTTGAGGAGAGTGAAATGGACGGTGCCGCATTCGTGGTCGAAGTGCCACGAGCCTGAATTATCATCGAGTTACTCTCCGGGAATTGAGAGCGACGGTACTATCTCTGCATTCACCAAGAAAAATCCGGCATTCGAAACCGCAGGAGAGTAGTCCCGGGCGGATTCGAACCGCCGTCATGGGCTGTCTTCCCACCGCGGAATTCCACGACAGTCCAAAGGCCCATATGATTGGCCGCTACACCACGGGACTCTACGCTACCTTTTGACTGACCGTAATAAATGTGTGACGTTCCGGAAGCCTATTCGAGCCGTGCCGCGACCCCAGCCTCGAAGTCGTCGCGGAGACCTTTCACGTCCATCTCCTCCAGCACCGGGACGAAAAAGCCCTCGACGAGCATGTTCCGAGCTTTGCGTTCGGGAATGCCCCGGGAGGTCATGTAGAAGAGGTCGCGTTCGTCGACCTGTCCCACAGTCGCAGAGTGAGACGCCTCGGTGTCGTGGTTGTTGATGATCAACTTCGGGGAGGCGTCGGCCTCGCTCCGATCCGACAGCATGAGCGTGTTTTCGCGCTGGTAGGAGCTCGTGTCCCAGGCCTCTCGCCCCACGTCCTGGGTACCTTCGTATACCGAACGAGCCTGATCGTCTACCACGCCGCGGGTCACCAGGTCTGCAGTCGTATGCTCTGCTCGATGCCAGACCCGGGCGTCCAGATCGAAGTGCTGCTTATCCCGGCCGAAAAAGGCACCGACCGTCTTGGTTTCCGAACCGTCGCCCGCGAGAGTCGTGCCGATTTCGGACTTCCGCAACTGGGATCCCAGGTTGCCTTCGAGCCAGTTGACAGCGGCGTACGTTCCGGCCGATCCCTGTGACTTCGTGTATGCGTAAGTATGGTCGTCGAACTCCTGGAGAGAGCCGTAGTTCACTGTCGCGTTTTCTTCTGCAACGACTTCGACGACGCCACCGTAATAGCGAGACTGATCGACGTCGCCACCTGAGGACCGGCGATCGACGACGGTCACCGAACTGTTCGGTTCGGCGACGACCAACGTGTATTCCAGGCGCGAGCGGCCGCTCATCGTGGTCTCTATGCCGACCGTGCCAGCGTCGACGCCCTCTGGAACGTGGACGACGGAGCCGCCCGACCGGAGCGCTGTCGCCAGCGCCACGAGACGGTTGTCGAGGGTATCGACGACTGAGCCGTAGTACTCCTCGACGAATTCCGGCTCCGCTTCCAACGCTTCGGTCATGGACTGGACGCTGACTGAATCGCTGTCCTCCCGAACCGATTCGGCGGGTTGGGAGAGCGGATCGACGAGAGCCTCGAAGTCGAGGCTCTCGAGGTCGGTCCACTTGCGACCCGGCGTCTGGATTACCGGTGGGAAGTCGAGGTCTTCGATAGCCTCCAACGCTTCGAGGCGCTTTTCGACCATCCAGTCCGGCTCGTCGAACTGCTCGGCGAGTTTCGTGACGGTGCCGCGATCGACCGTTTCTCGGAACTGGGCTGTCGAGCTCATCCGAGACTCCCCTCCATTTCGAGTTCGATCAGTCGGTTCAATTCGACCGCGTATTCGAGGGGGAGCTCTTCGGTGATCGGCTCGATGAAGCCAGCAACGATCATCTTCTTCGCGTCGTCGTCGTCCAGACCGCGGGACTGGAGGTAGAAGACGTCCTCGTCGCCGATCTTGCCGACCGTCGCCTCGTGAGCCACGTCGACCTTCGACTCGTTGATTTCCATGTACGGCATCGTGTCGGAGGTCGACTCGTTGTCGAACATCAGGGCGTCACACTCGACGCTGGTCGAGGAGTTCTCCGCCCCGTTGCCGATGTGCACCAGCCCGCGGTAGTTGGTCCGACCGCCGTCCTTGCTGATGGACTTGGACTCGATGGTGGACTTGGTGTTCGGCGCGGTGTGATAGACCTTCGCGCCAGTGTCGATGTCCTGGCCCTCGCCGGCGAACGCGATGGTGATGTGGGTGTCAGTCGCGCCCTCACCTTTCAGAATGGAACACGGGTAAAGCATGGTTGCTTTCGAGCCCATGCTCCCGGAGATCCACTCCATGGTGCCGTCGCCCTCGACGAGCGCCCGTTTCGTGTTCAGGTTGTAGGTGTTCTTCGACCAGTTCTGAACGGTCGAATACTGAACGTGTGCGTTCTCCTTCACGAACACCTCGACGGCGCCCGAGTGAAGGTTGTGGGTGGCGTACTGCGGGGCCGAGCACCCTTCGATGTAGTGGACTTCTGCGCCTTCCTCGGCCACGATGAGCGTGTGCTCAAACTGTCCCATCCCCTCCGAATTCATCCGGAAATAAGCCTGGACCGGCATTTCGACGGAGACGCCTTCGGGAATGTAAACGAAGGAGCCACCGGACCAGACGGCGCCGTGCAGCGCGGCGAACTTGTTGTCACTCGGGGGCACGGCCTTGGTCATGAAGTACTCCTTCACGATATCCGGGTGCTCCTGGACGGCCCGGTCCATGTTCATGAAGATGACTCCCTTCTCCTCCCACTGCTCCTTCATGTTCTGGTAGACGACTTCGGACTCGTACTGGGCGCCGACCCCGGAGAGGGCCTCCTTCTCGGCGTCCGGAATGCCCAGTTTGTCGAAGGTGTCCTGAATCTCGTCTGGGAGGTCCTCCCAGTTTTCGGCTTCGCCCCGCGTTTCCACGTCAGGGCGGATGTAGGGGATGATGCGCTCGACGTCGAGCCCCGACAGGTCCGGTTGGCCCGGCCAGTCGGTCGGCATCGGCATGTTCTTGTAGTGTTCCAGGGACTTGAGGCGCCGTTCGAGCATCCAGTCCGGCTCGTCTTTGTCCTCCGAGATGACCCGAACCGTCTCCTCGTTGAGCCCCACCTCGGACTGGAACGCCGAGGACTGCTCCTTTTTGAACTCGAATCGTTTCTCCGTGTCGGCGTCCTCGAGGTCTTGATCTGAACTCATTGAGATATCACCTTATGCCGCTCCGTAAACCTGGTCGCGAACCCAGTCGTACCCGTGCTCCTCAAGGTCCTTCGCGAGCTCGGCGTCCCCTTCCATCACGATTTCGCCGTCCAGCATGATGTGGACCTTGTCCGGCTCGACGTAATCGAGGATTCGCTGGTAGTGGGTAATCTGCAGCACGCCGGCACCTTCCTCGTCTCGGAGCGCGTTGATGCCTTTCGAAACGTCCTGCAGTCGGTCGATGTCCAGCCCGGAGTCGATTTCGTCCAGCACGGCGACGGCCGGCTCGAGCAGTGCGGCCTGCAGGACTTCGTTCTGCTTTTTCTCGCCGCCGGAAAAGCCGACGTTGAGGTACCGTCGAGCGAACGATCCGTCCATGTCCAGAAGCTCCATCTTCTCCGTGAGGAGGTCGTGGAACTCGTCAACACTGACCGGTCCCTCGTCTTCCGGTCCCTCGCGGGGATCGGATTCGAAGCCTTCTTCCTCGTCTTCAGCTTCGTCCTCGCCGAAGAGCAGTTCCTCCCGTTCCTCGAGTTTCGCGTTCAGGGCCGTGCGAAGGAAATTCGAGAGGGTGACGCCTTCGATCTCGACCGGATACTGGAAGCCCAGGTAGATGCCCAGGGCAGCACGTTCGTGGGGTTCCAGGTCGAGCAGGCTCCATGTTCGCTTGTCCTCCGGGATTTCGACGTCCTCGAAGTCGTCGGCTTCGAGGTGGAGGAGAATGTCCCCGTCGGTCACCGTGTATTCGGGGTGGCCGGCAATGATCTTCGCAGTCGTCGATTTCCCGCTCCCGTTCGGTCCCATGAGGGCGTGGATCTCGTTCGACGAAACTTCAAGATCGACGCCTTTGAGGATCTCTTCGTCCTCCTCGGTCACTGTCGCGTGTACGTTTCTGAGTTCGAGAGTCGCCATTGATTAGGTCATCCTAAAGAAGGGCTGAGAGCGGTTTAATGCTTGCGCATCCGGCGCACAACAGGCATTGTAGCCCTCTCTTCCGGGGATTTTGGCCGCTTCGGGATACTGTGTGGGCCGCTACTCACCGCCCGAATATCTGAAGGTGTTGATATGGCCGTGCGAAGGATTTTGAAGGGTTCGGACCCGATCGAGGACATGCACTCCACCGCGATCGATCACCTCAACCTCAAAATTCCGGTCGACGAACGGGAAACGGCCATTGAGTTCTACGAAAATACGCTCGGGTTCGAAATCGAGCGCCTCGAACAATTCGAAACCGGCGAAACGCCGTTTTTCGCCGTTCGGCTCACGCCGAACTCCGTGCTTCACCTCTGGCCGGACGAAGACTTCGAAGCGCCGACGAGGAATAACTACGATCACGTTTCGATCCATTTGGAGGAATCCCACGATCAAATCAGAAACAAACTCGAATCACAAGACGTGCCGATCGTCGACGACCGGGAGGTCCTGGGAGCGAACGGGGAGGCCCGAGCGATCTACATTCGTGATCCGTTTGGATATCTCGTCGAACTCAAAGAAAGCCACTGACCCGGGTACCTCAGTCGGGGCAGGTTACATATACTGTCCTAAGCCGGTCTGTGTCTGGCCGTCCCGAACCTCGGCCCAGGAGATGTCGAGAGCTTCGAGCACTCGTGAAATCGGACCCTTCAGGGTCTTTTCGAGCATTTTCGGCCAATCGATTTCGAACTCGTCGGGGATCTGATCGGCGTACTCGTAGCAGATGACGTCGGGGTTTCGTTTGAACGCCAGGTAACGGTCGTCATCGACGATGTCCGGGCGCTCCTCCTCGATCTGTCGCCAGTAGGAGGGATGGACTTTCTCGAGGTAGAGTCGTTTGGGTTTACTGCCCCGCTGGAAGTTCGTGTCAAGCAGGAGGTTCGCGTACTTTGCCCCCCGTACGTGAGCAGTGTCCGTGTCGTAGTCGTTTAGCCGTTTGCCGATACCGCCAGGGATGCCGACGTCGTCGAGGTCGACTTGACCGTCCTGATACTCCTCGATGACCTCGTGAACGTACTCTTTCACGCCCTCGATGTCCCCTTCGGTGACGATGCGCTCGATCACTTCCTTCTGCACCCGTTTCGTGATGGGAGCAATGTCCGAGCGCTTGTACTCGAAGCCCGTAATGTCGATGTCATCGACCTCCTTGCCCTCCTTCCAGATAATGTGTCCGGCGTAGCGTTTCTTCTTGCCCGCCTGGAAGAATCGCCGGTAGAGTTTCTCGAACTCGATCTGGAAGCGGTGTTCTTCGGCATCGAGTTCCTGCCGGGCGAATTCGTCGTAGGCGTCGTTGATGTAGGCTTCGAGTTCGTGGGAGCGGTCGATGGCCTCTTGTGGGTCAGCATCGGCTCCGAGTTCGAGCATAACTGAATCAGTGTCACCGTAGATGACCTCGAGCCCCTGCTCGTTGGCTGCTTTTTCGGTGAACTCGATCACAGAGCGGCCCGTCGCCGTGACCGCTGCCCCCATTTCCTTGTCGTAGAGTCGGAAGCGCTCCCAGCCGAGGACCCCGTATAGCGAGTTCATGATGACCTTGACCGCGGCCTGTTGCTGGTCGTAGAGTCGGTAGTCCTCGCTGTCGGGGTCGTGATCGTTACGACGGGATTTCTTCTCCTCCCGTTCTGAGAGCAGTTCGGTCACCATCTCCCGAATGATCCCGTCCGGCTCGGTCCGGAAGTGAGTCCCATTGGGGGCCTGGAAGGTGTCGCCGTCGTAGGTTTCCGGATCGACTTTCGTCTCCGGAGAGGCGTTGACAGTCACCATACACATCGGATAGAGGCTCTTCAGGTCGAGGACCGTGACCATCTCTCGGACCCCTGTAATCGGGTCGAAAACAGCCCCGCCTTCGTAATCCTCGCTTTCCTGTTGGCCCTTCGAGGGGACCGCAAATTCGCCGTGCACCTTGTGTAGCACGTACATGTCCACGGCGTCGCCTGGCGTCGTCGCGTCCTCGAGCTTGCAGCCGACGAACTCCGCGACCTCCTCCCAGAAGTCGATGATGTTCTGTCGGCGGTCGATCTCGACACAGAGCTCGACGTCACGCATGTTGTATTCGAGGAGCCGTTCCGGATCGTCCTCCCAGAGGTCTCCAATGTCACCCGTGTACCGCTCCTTCCCGACCCCGACCTCCTCCGACGCGACTGCCTCCAGCCGGTAGGAATCCAGTTCGGAGAATTGGGTCCGTTGGTAGGCATAGAGGAGGTCAAAAACGACCCGGCCCTTGACACTCGGTCCCTGCCAGTCGCTTCGCCAGACTTCGCCGACCCGGGAGAGCCGTTCAGGATCGAGCCCGACCCGCTCCAGGCGATCGAGCAGATAGGGGGCGTCGAAGTCGGCGAAGTTCCACCCCGTCAGGACGTCAGGGTTCGTTTCGTCGATGTACTCCAAGAACGCCTCCAGCATGTCAGCTTCATCGGCAAAGGAGCGGACGACCACGTCCGTGTCCTCAGCGAGAGGTTCGTGATCGGCGAGTTCTGTCGGTGTTTCACCGTCACCGACCGGCGCTTCGTACAGCCACGCGACGTATTCGTCGCGATAGGAGTCGTGACTGGAGATGCTGATTATAGGTTCTTCCCCGTCTTCGGGGAAACCGGACCGGTCGTCGACCTCGATGTCGAACGTGTTGACCCGGAGGGTGGGGCTCATTTCGACCGGTTCGACCTCGTCCGCGTGCGCGTAGAGTGCACCATCGTCGCTGCGCCGTAGTGGTACACTCACACCGCTCGTGATGTCCAAATCGACGAGAAACCGGTTCGGGAAGAGGATGTCAGCCTCGTAGTGATCGAAAGCATCCCGCATGTTCCCGACGTCTCTGGGCGTCCTGGCGTAAATTCGAGTCAGGGCCTCACCACGGATACTCTCAAAGCCCTCTTCTTGGCCCGTGATTTCCGCTTTGGCCAGGTCCGACTCTGTGAGGGACGCCGTCGGGGCGTAGAAATACGGGCGGAACCCGTGAACCCGGACGTGTTCGAGGTCGTCGTCCTCGGTCCGACCGAAGACGTGGATTACCGGGCGTTCGTTTTCCCCCGAGCCTTCGACGGTGTAATCGACCTGCGTCACCGCGAGGTCGACCGTCCCCGAGGGATCCGGGAGCGCGTCGGCCTCGGCGGAAATGATCTCCGTCACGACGGGGTCCGCGTTACCGGCTACCGCCTGGGCTTCGGCGGCGCGACCGGCAGACGCCGAAGCCGAGTCCTCGCCGAACTCCGAGAGGTCCGCGTTCGTCATTGCAAGGGGATGGGTTGGCCCGCCTGAAAAGTGGTCCGGGACCTGTCCACGTGGGGGAAAGGCCTTTATCATGTGATGTTGTACCAAGTCACGAGGTGACACTAGTGGACGACCACGCTCGAAGCGAGGACCGGCCCGTCGAGGCCCCACAACTACCGGACGGAGAGTCCGACGCGGACTTTATAGACATTTACGAGACACCCGACGGGATCGTATTCTACGACGGTGACAACCCCCTCGCTTGGCTCCAGTCCACGGAAGTGATCGAGCTGTCGGATAACCGCTAGGGACTTTGCAAACACTTTTCGAGCTCGCTTTCCCCACGTAGCCTGTGCCCAGTTCGGAAATCGAACCGCCCGAGGAAAACCTCGATCCCACCGAGATTCCGGACCACCTTCGACGGGAGTTTCTCATCCAAGTGGGGTTGCTAAATCTGGGAATCCTGGTCACGGCAGTAGGGTTACTCTTTCTCACTTTCACGGACAGCGTCGGCCGCGGGGCTCTCCTTCTGGTTTTTGGTGTCGCCCTGCTTCTGACAACGGGATGGCGATATCGCCGACACGCCCCACCTTAGTCAATCCGCTCGCCCGGGGAGTTGTGGACTGACCGACTCGACAGTTGACCGATTGGTTGTCGGATCTTTCTCCACCCGCAGGAGGTCATCCGCGGCCCCAATCAACTCCTCGTCGTGACTCACGACGAGAATCTGTTCGACTCCGAGGTCCCGCATCGATTCCACGAGCGAGACGAGTTGGGAGACGTGGCCGGCGTCCAGAAACACCGTCGGTTCGTCCAGAATGAGCGGCGGCATCGGCGCCGTTCCCTCGATGCCCTCTACGAGGAGCCGGTATATCGCCGCTCGCAGACTGAGATTGAAGAGGGCGCGCTCACCGCCCGAGAGCTGGTCCGGATCAAGGGGCGAACCGTCTTTCTGGTAAATCGTCAGTTCGTAGGCGCCGTCGAGTTCGATCCTCGCATACGCGTCGTTGCGATAGACCAAGCCGAAGCTTTCGTTTAACAGGGCTTCGAGCCGGTCCACGTTGCGCTGACGCAGTTCGGTCCGAAGCGATCCGTACATCGTTTCGAGATCCGTGAGCTCCTGTTTGAGGCTCTGGAGCGAATCGACGGTTGCAGCCTCCTTTTCCCGCTTTTCTTCAAGTTCGCGGAGTTCTTCGAGTTCGTTTGTCACGCCCCCACGCTTGCTCTGTGCCTCGTCGCGTTCGGCCCGCTTTTCGGCGAGCGTTTCGGACACCTGTTCGAGGTAGGCCGTCGCGTTTTCGAGTTTTTCACGGGCCGACTCCACGGCTGTCTCGTCCACGTCTTCTTCCAGCGAGCGCTTTCGTTCCCTGAGCTCCGAGAGGGTTTCTTTGCGCTCCGTGTTACGATCGGCCAGGTCCGCTCTCCGTTCTTCGTGATCGGTCAGCGTTTCTTTGCTTTCGGCTACTGATTGGACAGATTCCCGAAGGGATTCGAGGGCATCGATGCGGTCAACGACGTCCGCTCGCGACGCGTTCTGCTCCCCGATTTCCTGGCGAGTTTCGGCGGCCCGCTCCGTCGCAGCTTCAGCGGTTGCCTCGGCGTCGGTCGCCTTCTCCTCCAATTCCGCTGCGGTTTCGAGGAGATCTTCAATCCGTTCCTCGCGGTCTGAGAGCGCAGACCGTCGCTCCGCGAGTCGATCGCCCTTGGACTGAACATCGCTCACGAGGGAGTCAACCGTCCGCTCGCGCTCGCGAAGCGCCTTGGCCGCCTCGATTTCCTCCTCGATCGACTCGCGTTCCTCGATCACGGACTCCAGTTCGGATTCGAGTTCCTCGAGCCGTTCTCGGTCGTCATCCAACCGGTCGACGTGCGGAGACCCGTCGACGGGCTGACCACAGGCGGGGCACTTCCCGGCCGCTTTGAGTTCCTCGGCCTCTTCGATCGCTGTTTCGAGGGTGGCGATTTCTTCCCGGAGATCGGTCGCCTCCGCCCTTATCGATTCCAACGCGGAACGCCGTCCCTCGATTCTTTCTTCCGCGGCCCCGAATTCGACTGGTTCTCCGTCGAAGGCGGCACGGTGCTCGTTAATCCTCTCACCGGTCTCGGCGATTGTATCTTTGAGTTCCTCGATCGTCGTTTCGATGTCTTCACACTCTTCCCGGAGTTCCGCGGCTTTCTCGCGGCGTTCTGCGGCTCGGTCCCGGAGTTCAGTCGCTCGCTCGCTGGCCGTTTCTGCTTCGTGTTCGGCCGTCTGGACCGTCTCTTTCAGGTCCATGATCGCCTCGGTAATCGTCTCCTTTCGGTCCCGGGCCGCTTCGAGGGCGGCGTCGATCGAGTCTTCGGTCGCCGCTTCGAGGTCAAGTTCGTCCGCTCGTTTCGCTACCGTCTCCTCCCGAGACGAAATAGTGTCCCGCAATTCGGCGATGCTGTCGGCCAACTTCTCGCGCCGGCTCTCGGCTTCAGCGACCCGCTCTCTCAAGGCCTCGATTCGCTCGGTCACCGTTTCCAGTTCTTCCTTGCGTTCCTCGTAGGTTTCGAGGGTGTTTTCGGCCGCAGTTTTCGTTTCTCGGGCCTCTTCGCGACCAGCTTCGAGTTCTTCGATCCTTGCTTCCAGGTCCGCGATCGATTCGTCGAGGTCGGCTTTTCGAGCTCGGAGTGCCTCCTCGTCTTTGGCTTCGATCTGTTCGGTGAGCGAGGCGAGGCTGCCCTCCCGGCGGTCGAGTGACGACGCTACCCCGAGTCGTGCCTCCCTGGCCCGCTCCCGATAGGTCTCCAACCGGCCCAGTTGCAAGAGCCGGTCGATCATCCGCTTGCGATCGGCCGGACTCGCTTCGATGAGTTTGTTGATCTCGCCCTGGCGAACGAACGCGGAGTTGACAAACGCTTCCGAATCCATCCGCAACATTGACCGAACCCTGTCTTCGACGTCACCGACGCTCGTAATCGTCTCATTTGGCCCTTCCAGCGTGCATTCTGCAGTGGTAGCGCGTTCGCCTGTCGCCCGTATCCGTCGATGGAGGTGATAGTCTTCGCCGCCGTGAGCAAACCAGAGATCGATCTCGGCTTCCTCTTCTCCGATCGTGACTATTTCGTCCAGCGTTCGGTCGATCGCGGTGGCTCCATAAAGCGCGAAGAATGTGGCCTCCAGCAACGATGACTTGCCGCTTCCATTGATTCCATGGACCACGGTCACCCCTGGCGACAGGTCGACATCGGCGTCACCGAAGCACTTGAAATTCCGAAGTGCGAGTCGCCGAAACCTCATAAGAAGTCCTCCATGGTGGTCACCTGAGAGTCCTCCTCTGTATCTGAATTCTTCGGTGCATCCTCTGAACCGGACTCTTCTGTGTCTGCCTCAGTCGTCGAATCGTCGTCACCTTCACCGACCGGACTCTCCGACTCCGGTGCCTCGGCTTCGATTTTTTCCTCCGGAACGGGTTCGAAGGCCGATGGGTTCTCTATTTGCTCGTCGACGGTCTGCACGACGTGGTCCCTGAGATTGCTCTCTGCGACTGCCTGATCCCGAACGAGATTCTCGATTTTCGTTGCAACTTCGCTCAACCCGAGTTCCCGCACTCGTTCGTCGACGGCATCGTCGGGATCGGCAAACGACACCGTAGTGTCGGTATCAGTTTCGAGCTCTCGGCGGTCGTTAACTCGCGTAACGAGAGCCCCCTCAGCATCGCCAACGGATTCGATTTCAGCCGGGTGAATGTCTGCCCCGTCACCCTCGATCGTCACGATAACGACCGCGTCTTCGACTGCTGCTTCACGGATTCGCTCCCGAACGATCGACTCGCCTTCCGATTCGGCCAGTTCCACGTCGATGAAGACGAAGGGCCGGGTGTCGATGTCCCGGCGAGTGATCGAGACGGAGTCCTCGAATCGGAGGACGTTGTATCCTCTCGCGACTCGCTGTGAGGCACTCGTCCGTTCGGTCGAGCCACAGTAAGTCGCCCAGGCTCCGTTCACCTGCTTCCGATCAGGTGTGTGATCGTCCCCCAGAAGAGCAGCGTCGATGTCCACTGTCGCCGTGGAGAGAACCTCTTCAAGGTCCCAATCGCCGTGCGGGAACGGGGTGAAAAGGCCGTGCCCGACGAGCGCAGCGTACTCCGTCGAAGCGGGCTCGAATTCGTAGGTCAACTGGTCGCGTTTCGCCCGAGGAACATAATCCAGGCCGTAAAACGTCGTGTTCCCGACGACGTCACCCTCACGATCGAGGTGCGTCGCCAGATCGAGCTGTTCGAAGAGATCGATCCACTGGCCGTCTCGAGAATCCTCGTGGTTGCCGACGATCGCCAGAAACGGGATGTCGGCGTTTCGAAGCCGTTCGAGAATTTCGATCGTCCCTCGAAGGTCCGAGAGGCCAGGCCGGCGGTCGTGAAAGAGGTCCCCCGCGTGAACGACGGCATCGACGTCCTGGTCAATGGCGTCAGTTATGACCGATCGAAACGCGTCCAGGAAGTCCTGTCTGCGCTCCGGGCGGTGGTACTGACGGTATCCCACGTGCGTATCGCCCGTGTGTATGACCCGTGTCATCCGGTTGCTACACAGTTCTCCCCCTTCACGTTTAATTTCGTGGGACGGCGACCGTCTATCCAAGAGACGGCCGCAGAACGCCACAGCCTCCGAGTACAGACCGCAGGCGCTTCCTTCACCCGAACGCTCTTATGAGCCAGTACCTTACCGAGGGGTAATGACCGAAACCGTGGATGACGTCGATCTCCCCTACGACGAGGAGGCGTCACAACAGGAGAAACTCGACGTCCTCCAAGAGCGTCTCGAAGTCCTCGAGGAACAAAACGAGGAGATGCGGGACAAGTTACTGGACGCAAACGCCGAGAACAACAAATACCAGCAGAAGCTGGAGCGGCTCTCCCACGAGAACAAGAAACTCAAGCAGTCGCCGCTGTTCGTGGCGACAGTTCAGGAGCTGACCGACGACGGCGTCGTCATCAAGCAGCACGGCAACAACCAGGAAGCCCTCACCGAAGTTACCGACGAGATGCGGGAGAACCTGGAGGCGAGTGCTAGGGTTGCAGTCAACAACTCACTCTCGATCGTGAAGCGGCTGGACGACGAGGCTGACGTGCGGGCAAAAGTGATGCAGGTCGAGGAAAGCCCCGATGTCGGCTACGACGACATCGGCGGCCTCACCGACGAGCTCAACGAAGTTCGGGAAACCGTCGAGATGCCCCTCGACAACCCGGAAATCTTCGACACCGTCGGGATCGAGCCCCCGAGCGGCGTGCTCCTGCACGGCCCACCCGGGACCGGCAAGACGCTGATGGCGAAGGCAGTCGCCAACAAGACCGACGCGACGTTCATCAAGATGGCCGGCTCCGAGCTGGTCCACAAGTTCATCGGCGAAGGCGCCAAACTGGTCCGGGACCTGTTCCAGGTCGCACGGGATCACGAGCCCGCCGTGCTCTTCATCGACGAGATCGACGCCATCGCGTCCAAGCGGACCGACTCGAAGACCTCCGGTGACGCTGAAGTCCAGCGCACGATGATGCAGTTGCTCTCCGAGATGGACGGCTTCGAGGACCGCGGGGACGTCCGGATTATCGCGGCGACCAACCGCTTTGACATGCTGGATCGGGCTATCCTGCGCCCCGGCCGATTCGACCGCCTCATCGAAGTGCCCCTTCCGGACGAAGAAGGGCGCGAGAAGATCTTCAAGATCCACACCCGGAACATGTCCGTGGCCGACGACATCGACTTCGAGGAACTCGCCAAGACCTCCGAAGGGATGTCCGGTGCCGACATCAGGGCGATCTGCACCGAAGCTGGCATGTTCGCGATCCGGGACGATCGGGAGACGATCACGGAAGCGGACTTCACGGAAGCAAAGGACAAACTCGAGGCCGAGGACGAGGACGAAGAAGTCTCGAAGACCTTCGCCTGACCTGTTTCACGACTGGTCGACCGGTGGCCCCGATTTTTGGAAAACACCTAAACCCGTCCCCCGAGCAGAACTACTCCGATGGATGAGACTGATGAGCGGGTGTATTATGTCATCAGCGACCTTCACATCGGCGGCGACGAGCAGTTGGGGGAGGTCGAGTTCCTCGAGGAACTCTTAGATTTTCTGGAGGACCTGCGGCAGCGAGAGGAACAGCTCGAACTCATCGTCAACGGGGACGCCTTCGGGCTGTGGGAGTTCACGACCGTCGAAGGAATCGAGAAGTTCGACCAATTGGAATCGACGTATCCGGAACTGTTCGAGCAACTCCGGAAGACCGGAGCGGACGTGCCGATTACGCTGCTGCCCGGCAATCACGACCACGAATTGGCGGCCTACGACGAGTACGTCGACCGGTTTGCCGAATACAACGTCACCGTCGTCCAGGACAAATCCCTGGAACGGACCGTGGGCGACCGGACGGTTTACGTCGAACACGGCAACCAGCAGGATCCGAACAACCGCATCACTGAGTGGGGCAACCCTCACGTGACACCGGTCGGGTACTACTACAATACCCTCGTAACGAGCCGCGCCGGTCGGTTGTCGGATCGCGGTCGGTACAACTGGTTGAAGGACGTCCAGGCGGTTACACCAACAGAGCGAATGCCCGTGTGGCTGGCCTCACAGTACTTCTACCGCGAAATGAATCCGGTGCTCCGGTACGCCCTCGTCCCCTTTTTGCTTCTCTTTAACATCAGCGCCGTGCTCGCCGTGCTGGCAGGACTTGACCTCCTAGACATCTGGTCCTGGCCCGTAACGGCCGGGACGGCGTTTCTGGCCCAATTCGGCTCTGCTGGGACCGCCGTCTGGTTCGTCCTCGCAGTCAACATCTCGGTGGTCGGGTTGCTCTTGCTGGTCGGGATTCCCGTATACTTTCTCAGACGGGACGTCCGAAAAACGATCAACCGTTTCGGACTCTTCGAGACCGAACTTACGGTCGATGCTGACCATCCCTACGAAAAGGCCGCCAGGGAGCGCTTCGAGGAAAATCCGGACACTGCCGTGTACTGCTACGGCCACACTCACCGACCGCGTTTGACTGAACTGTCGGGTGGGGTGCTGGTCAACAGCGGCACCTGGCTCAAGCGCTATCACCGCCGAGACGGCGTCATTGGGATCCTGCCGCCGATTTTCTATCCGTCCTATCAGTTGAGCGCGATTAGAATCGAAGCCGTCGACGGGGACCTGCACGTCGATTTCGAGGAGATAGAAAAGCCGACGCCTGGGCCCGAAGAACTCACCCTCACGGAACGATTGCTTACCCTGGGCCGGAAACCTGACCCGGAACCCCCCGACGGGGTCGTCCTCGAATCCGCCGAGAGCTAAAGCCAGACGACGAGGAACGGGATGATAAAGAGACCGACCAGCAAGAGCGCGAGCATCGCTGCATAGCCCACGCCGACTCCGATGATCGAGCGCCAGGACTCGTGTTTGAACTCCTCGACAGAGAGGTTCATGCGCTCCTGTTGTACGTGGGGGTAGTTAACTCGTGCCCTTTTAGGCATCCAAAATGTCCCCGATCAGCCGCGGCTCGCCCGTGAGATCCGGGTTCGGTTCGACGAGTTTCAACACTTCGTGATCGGTGACCGTCTTGTAATCGGATTCGGTTGCCTCCTCGATGAGCGCCCGTTCGATCCGGAACTCGGTCGACTGGTACACGACGTCCACACCGTCTTTGTCGAAGGAGAGCACGGTCATACCGACTAATTTGCCGTTCGAGGGTTTAAGCCCCCGGGTCAGTGCCGGCCTCGGGGGCTTTAAGCCCGTGGGAATACTCGGCCCGGGTGTGCTTGCGACCGACCCGATCGACCGGTTGACGATTCCCGACGGAACCGAGGTACAGGAACACGACCTCGTGACCGACGGGGACGTGCTCATCGGCGGTGGGAGTACCGTCGAGTTCGGCCTGCGCGGGCGAAACCTGGTGGCCGGCGAACGGGTTTCCTTCCGTGGCGACATCGAAATGGAGGGCGATTGCCGCCTCGACATGTGGTCCGAAGTCGACGGGAACGTGCTGGTCGGAGAGAACGCCTACCTCGGCGAGCGGGTCTCGGTGACCGGCCGCCTGGTCGTGGGGGGCGACCTGGATATCGGCGACGACGTGGACATCGAGGAGGGGTTCGAGGCGAACGGCTGGATCGTCATCCGGAATCCGATGCCCACGGTGGTCTTTCTGATGATCTATCTCACGCATCTGCTCCGCCTCGGGGAGTCAGATGAGGCCGAATCGCTCGTCGAGGAGTTGAGCGGCGATCCGGACGTCGATCCGGTTCGGATTCCTCACAACGCCACCGTTAGCGACGACGTCTGGCGGGTTTCGACCCCAGCGGAAGTCGGTGACGAGTGCCGTCTCCACGGGAACATCCGCGCAGAGTCGATCGTCGTCGGTGAGAACAACGACGTCTTCGGCAGTCTTCGGGCCCGTGGCGACGTGTCAGTTGGCTCGGGAACGACGGTGCACGGGGACGTGACAACCCGCAGCGGCGACGTGACGATCGAACCCGGTGCGACGGTCCTGGGTGACGTCTCCGGCGAAGACGTGAAGCTCAGTCGCCAGGCGGACGTCGACGGAACGATCCGTGCGAGCGGAGCGATGCAACTGTCCGGGAAGACAGATCGGGAGCCGGAGTAACGGCGCGGACCGAAAGGTAATTTCCCTCGCTCCCGGTACGGACCGGTATGCTCTCTTTGGCCCTTGCCGGCAAACCGAACGCCGGCAAGTCCACGTTTTACGCGGCCGCCACGATGGCAGAGGTCGACGTGGCGAACTATCCGTTCACGACCATCGACGCGAACCGCGGCATTTCCCACGTCCGGACCGAGTGTCCGTGTCTCGACCTCGATGACCGGTGTGGCAACGACAACTGCCACGATGGGAAACGGTACGTTCCCGTCGAACTCCTCGACGTGGCCGGACTTGTGCCAGGTGCCCACGAGGGAAGGGGCCTGGGCAATCAATTCCTGGACGAACTGACTGACGCCGACGCGATTCTCAACGTCGTCGACGCTTCGGGCGGAACGAATTCCGAAGGGGAACCAGTCGAGGTCGGCAGTCACGATCCACTCGAAGACGTGGATTTCATCGAGCGGGAGATGGACCTCTGGCTGGCGTCGATCGTCGACCGGAACTGGGAGTCAATCGAGCGGCAGTCCCGCTCGCCTGGTTTCGACATCGACGAAGCACTGACGGAGATGCTGACGGGATTTGGCGCCGCCCCAGGGGACGTCGCTGCAAGTCTCAGAGCGCTCGACTACCCGGAAGATCCGGCCAAATGGACCGAGGAGCAGCGGGAGGAGTTGGCGATCCAGATCCGTACCCGGACGAAACCGATCGTGGTCGTCGCGAACAAAATCGACATCGCACCCCAGGAAAACGTCGAGGCGCTCTTGAACCTGGACAAACCCGTCGTTCCCGCCACAGCGGAGGGAGAACTCGCGCTCCGCCGTGGGGTCGAGCAGGGCGTCATCGAGTACGATCCGGGTGACGACGAATTCAGCGTGAACGAAGAGTTGGGTGGAGAAATACAGTCCACGCTCGATGATCTGGAGGAAACGATGGCTCGCTGGGATGGAACCGGCGTGCAGGCGGCGCTCGATCACGCCGTCTACGAACTCCTCGATCACCTGACTGTCTTTCCAGTCCAAGACCCGACTCACTGGACGGACACGAAGGGGAACGTCCTCCCGGACGCCTTCCTCGTGCCGGACGGGTCTACGCCGAAAGATCTCGCTTACGCCGTGCACTCGGACATCGGCAACGGGTACCTCCACGCGGTCAATGCACGGACGAACCGGGAAGTTGGCGAGGAGTACGAACTCGAGGAAGGGGACGTAATCAAGATCGTCAGTACGGCCAAGTGACCGAAGCCGATCCACGAGTGATTGAGACAGGGTATCAATTACACCGATTTCTTCGCGCGGAGATCAGCGAATTTATCGTTCCCTCGGATCGAGTTCGACCGTGAGGGTACTCGGTCGGATGGTCGGCGACCACGGTGAGCTGCTCGTCGACCGACAGTTCCAGCTCGTGTTGCTCGCCAACCTGATGCCGCCGTTAGGGACGGCGTTGCTCTCCCCGGTTCTCAACTCTCTGGTCGACCCGCTTGGAGCCTCGCAGGCAAACGTGGGCCTGATGATGTCGGCCTACACCGCACCAGCGATTTTCATGATCCCAGTGGCTGGCCTTCTCGCCGACCGCTTTGGGAGACGACCGGTGCTGGTCACGGGCCTTCTCGTCTTCGGAATTGCCGGGTCAACCATCTCGTTCGTGGACACTTTCCGGCTCGCACTCGGACTCCGGTTCCTCCAGGGTATCGGCTTTGCTGCACTGACGCCGATTCTCATCACGGTCATCGGCGATCGCTATACGGGCGCCGAAGAGACGACCGCACAGGGGCTCCGATTCACGAGTTCGGGGGTTGCACAGACGGTATTCCCACTTGCATCCGGACTGCTTGTTGCCATTGCCTGGGAATATCCCTTCCTGCTGTACGCCCTTGCGCTTCCGATGGCAGCCGTGGTCGCCGTTCGGTTCGAGGAGCCGACAGAAGTGGGCGCCTCTGATTGCCCGAAGCAGCCTCTACGAGACCAATTGCGGGACCTCTGGACGCTGGTTTCTCACCGCCGTGGGGCAGGAATGGCGTTGGCTCGGGCGACACCAAGTATCGCCTGGATCGGCTTTCTCACGTACAACTCCATCGTCGTCGCGGAACTTATCGGGGGCACGGCTGCTCACGCCGGGCTGCTCGCTGGATTGGGGAGCATGACCTACGCGATTGCCGCGAGTCAAGCCGGCAGAGTGACAGACGCCTTCGGTCGAGACCTGGGCCCATTGGTGGTATTGAATCTCGCTCTCGCCGGTGGCTTCGTGATCGTCTTCATGGTCTCCACACTCCCGGCCGCGGCGTTTGGCATACTGCTGGTTGGGATCGGCTTTGGCCTTCTCTCCTCCATTTACCGGAGCCTGATCACCGAGATGGCGCCAACCTCACTTCGAGGGAGTTGGGTCAGCTTCACGGAGGCCGTCGGTCGGATCGCGATCACGCTCACCCCGGTCGGCATGGGGGCCGGCGTCGCAGTCGCCGCCCCCGTGATGGGCTATCCCGCAGCCGTTCGTCTCGTTGGGCTGGGAACCGGCATCTGTGTCGTCCTCCTCGGCATCGGCAGCGTGTCCCTCGTCGCAGTGTCTCCGACTGTGACACTTGCCGAGACCGCCTCACGGAGTCTGGGCGACTGAGCCAGCGGAGACGCCATCTTTAACCTGGGGGGCCGAAAACCGCGAGACAGGAGTCGTATGGACTATCGTGAGCCGTTGGAACGCGTGTTTGGAACGGCCGAACTACGGCCGATCGGGTTGCTCGGGACCGGGTGGCTCCTCTGGCTTTTCATTGGTGCGTGGGCGATAACGCCGTCGAGTGTGCTTCCGCTGACGATGGAGGCCTTTGCGATCGGTGAAACGGCGGCAGCCTGGATCATCACGGCCCCGCAAATCGCAGCGGTGATCGCTGGGCTCCCGGTCGGAGTCCTGCTGGATCGGGTCGACAACGGTCGGGCGGTCCTCGTTTCGGTTGCCCTCCTTGTCCTGGTCGGCGTCGCGAATTCGACGTTCGCCGCCGGTGGCGCTTACGTGGCGCTTTTGGGAACGCGGGTTTTGGGTGGGCTCGGATTGGTCACGATCTGGATCGCACAGACAGCGATGATTACTCGGGCGTTCCCAGCAAAAAGAGAGGCAACGGCAGTCGGCCTCTTCGTAACAGGGTATCCCGCCGGCTACGCGTTCGGTCAGTTCACGGCCCCGCTCGTGGCTACTCTGCTCGACTGGACGGCGACCTTCGGAGTATACGCGATGGGCGGTTCCCTCTTTGGCGTCGCCTTCTGGCTGATCAATCGCCAGAATGGTGCCACGAACGCGGCTGGGAACACACCCAGCCTGAACGAATTCAAGCAGGCCCTCGCGGATAGCGGGGTGTGGGGTGTCGGTCTGATATCCTTTCTCTCCTACATGCTCTATATGATATTCAACAGTTGGATGCCCACCTATCTCTCCCGGACCTACGAGATCGATCTGGCGCTCGGTGGGATCGTGACCGCCCTCTTTCCGGCCATCGGTATCATCGCCAGACCAGGAGGTGGAATGCTGTCCGAGCAAGTTTTCGACGGACGATCGCTGCCAGTAATACTCATCTCCTTCGTGGCCGCGGGCGTAATCGCGACTGGGCTCGGACTTGGCGGCACACTGTTCGTGATGGCGATCGGACTGGTCGCTGCCGGGTTCGCGATTCAACTCCAGTTTGGGCTTCTTTACACGCTCGTCCAGCGGTACGTTCCCCGGAACGTGGGTGGGACTGCGGTCTCGGTCGTAAGCACTGTCGGATGGCTCGGCACCTTTCTCGGACCACCGATCGTCGGGGCGATCATCGAAACGACTGGAAGCTACGGGTCCGTCTTCGCGACTGGAACGGTCCTCGCAATTCTGGGGACGGTAACAATTCTCGTTCTCTCGGAACCGGCGGTTCGCTAAGGTTACCTGACCGCTTCCGTCGCCGCTTCCATGATATCCAGCGCTTCACGGAGCGTCTCGAGGTCCGTCGCATACGAAATCCGAGCGTAGCCTTCGCCGGCGTCACCGAACGCAGCCCCTGGAACGACGACTACGCCACGATCGATTAATTCCTCAACCCAGCCCTCTGGAACCTCCGGCATCACGTAAAACGCCCCTCGCGGTTCTGGCACCGAGAGGCCCATTTCCTCGAGCCCAGACCGGAGGACGTCCCGGCGGGTTTCAAACGCTTCGACCATTTCCTCGACCTGATCCTGTGGCCCCCGGAGCGCGGCTTCGGCAGCGTGCTGGGCGGGGGCACTCGCACACGCCTGGATGTATTGATGCACACGAACCATTCGCTCGATCCGTCGCTCGCTCGCCACGACCCACCCCAACCGCCAGCCTGTCATCGAGTAGGCCTTCGACGCCGCGTTGATCAGCACCACGTTGTCCGATTCGGCAAATTCCATCGGGGAGCGATGGGTTCCTTCGAAGACGATCTGCTCGTAGACCTCATCAGAGATGAGCAACACGTCGTGTTCGTCAGCAATCCGGGCGAACTCCCGCATGTCCTCCGGTGGTTGGACGGCCCCTGTCGGATTGGCAGGACTGTTGATGATTATCGCAGACGTGTCCTCGGTAATGTGTTCCTCAACTTTGCTCGGTGACAGCGTCAAATCCTTCCGGAGTGAGACCGGGACCGGCGTTCCGCCAGCCAGTTTTGTCAACGCGGAGTAAGAGACAAAGCCGGGATCTGGATGGATGACCTCCTCGCCGGCGTCGACGTGGGCCTCGAGTGCCAGGTGTAGCGCTTCGCTACCACCTGCCGTTGCGATGATCTGGTCCGTCGACAACTCGAGGTCGTCGTCACGCCGGTGTTTCTGGACAATGGCCTCCCGAAGCGATTCGGTCCCGAAATTCGACGTGTACGCGTCTGCCGCCCCCGACTGGATGGCTTCGACCGCGGCAACTCGTGCGTGCTCCGGGGTTGGAAAGTCCGGCTGTCCGAGCCCCAGATTGATCGCGTCGCCGTCGGCCGCTTCGAAGACCTCTCGAATGCCGCTGATCGAGACCGATTCGACCCGCCCTGAGAACTCCACCATGTTACAGTGCCCGTGGAGTTTCAAGTTAAGTCTACGGAAAGTCCCTTACTGGTACATGTGAAGCGGCTGGGCCTGGGAACTTTCCTCCTCCCCGGCCTGCTGCATGCGCTTTGCCAATTTCTCTTTTTGAGTACGGATCTCTTCGGCCCGATCTACCAGGTCATCGGTCGGCACCGAAATCCCCGCGATAGACTCGATGCCCCTCGATATGAGCTGTCGGGCCGCCGCCGGATCGGGGAACTGCGGGTCACTTTCGACGATCAAGCCACAGGAATCGAGCCCCCGGTGGCTCGCCCGATTGATGAGTGCACCAGTCGGCCCACCGATGACTCCCCGTTCCTCAGGTGGCTCGATGTCGTTGGCATGGAGGTGTTCGTTTCCTTGTCCAGAAGCGACCCCATACACCTCCGGAACGGTATCGGGTTTGGCTTCTTCGAGGGGAAGTCCGCTCAGGAAAAGCGGCAAGGCACCGACGTTGTCGATCCAATCCACGAAGGCTTCGGCGAAGCTCGGGGCCGCCTGTCTGGACACTGGGACGTCACTCTGGAGTGCAACGAGATCCCGCTCTTCGTTCGCGTACAGACGGACCGGACTCGAGACGGAGGGCTCTTCAGCGCCGTACACGGCTATTTTCGGGACGCCTTCACAATCGACGTGGCCGACCTCCTCCAGGGACAGTTGGTCGATGATGTGATCGGTCGCGATTTTCCCCACGAGTCCCACCCCCGGCAGTCCTTCTACCAGTACAGGTTCATCCAGTTCCACGTCACGTTCGAGGACGACACAGGCCATGGTGTTCATTAGCATGCAGGTCGGTTGAACCTTGTGACGGTCGCGAAGTTCGTAACACCTTAGCCGGCGACTATCGAACTCCGATCGAATGGATTCCCTCAGGCGGTACGAGTCGATAGTACCGGACTTTTCGGCGTTTCTCGAGGCCCTGACGAAGCCGCTTCCGACGACAGTTCGGGTCAATACGATTCGGGCGACACCCGAACGGGTCAAGGCGGCATTCGAGGACGAGGGGATTCGCGTCGAACGTCGAGAGCGAATTCCGACACTGCTGGAAGTCGGAACCGACAAGCCGGGAAACACCTGGCCGCACGTCCATGGTTGGATTCACGGACAGGAGGAGGTGTCGACGATACCGCCTCGGGTCCTCGATCCGGATCCTGGAGGAGTCGTCTGGGAGGCAGCAGCCGCTCCCGGGGGTAAAGCCACCCAGTTGGCGGCGCTGATGAACGATAGCGGGCTCGTCATCGCCAACGACGACAACCTTGGCCGACTCTCGGCCCTTCGCTCGAACGCCGACCGACTGGGCGTTTCCTCGATGGCGGTGACAAACCAGGACGCACGCAATTTCAGCTTCGATCCACTTGGGATCGAGGCCGTCGATCACGCGCTCGTCGACGCGCCGTGCACGTGTGAAGGCACCCTGCGGAAGAACCCGGACGCTTTATCGGATGCCGGAGCGGGAGCCAGTCGAAATATCTCGAGCGTCCAGCGTGACATCCTCATCAGGGCGATCAAGGCGACTCGGCCAGGGGGGAAGGTCGTCTATTCGACCTGTACCTTCGCGCCGGAAGAGAACGAAGCCGTCGTGGATGCCGCGTTGGAAGCCACCGAGACCAACGTGGTAGACTTCGAGAGTCCACTGCCGGCGGAGCCAGGCGTCGAAACCTGGGAGGGGGAGTCATACGACCCTGCCGTGCAGAAGACAAAGCGATACTATCCCCACCAAACAGACACCGGCGGGTTCTACGTTGCGAAACTGGAGGTGGCAGAATGACCGAGGACGAGCCGGAAAACCTGAGTGAGACGTTCGAGCGGGTCCCATCGACTGCCGCAGAGCGGGTCGTCGAGGGGCGACCTTCACGAGCGGAGATTATCGATTACTGGGTCGATCGGTTCGGGGTCCCGAAGGACACCTTCGACGGTGCCACGTTCTGGGAGAAGGGCGGCGGTAGGATTTGGGTGCTGAATTACGAGCTCTCCGGACCGATTTCGATCGAAGCGCTTGGCCTCCCGATTTTGCGAACGCGCCAGGAGTTCTGGAAACCGACGACGGACGCCGTCCGACGCTTCGGAGCCGAGGCGACGGAAAACGTCATCCATCTTGAGGAACCAGCGGCCCGAGCGTTTCTGGCCGGCGAGAAACAGGAACTCCCATGGGACGGGGATTGGGGGTATCTAATCGTCACCCACGACATCGCCGGCGCGGCCGATCCAATCGGCGTCGGACGCTACACGTACGGCACGTTGCAGTCGATGCTCCCGAAAGGCCGCCGTCGGGAATTCGAAGAAGGGGAAGGTATTTCTAAGTAGTCGGCGAAATCCGCCTGATGGAACGCCGGACGGTACTGGGAACGGTCGGATCGGTTTTTCTCGGGCTGACGGCCGGTTGTCTCGGTTCTGAAGAGTCCGAGTTCATGCTTCGTGTCGTCGACGAGGACTTCGGCGAGGGAGAGAACGGGGCCCTGACGGTCTGGGTGACCGTCTCGAATCCGGGCAACGAACGCCAGACTGGAACGCTGTACGTGACCGCGGAGATTAACGACGAGTCGAAAGTTCGGGTTCGAGAGGTGGCCCTCGACGCCCACGAGACGACCGAGTTCGAAATCGCTTTCGAGGAATCCTACGAGGACATAACTTCGTTTTCCCTCGATTCGAGTGTCGAACCCGAGTCCTGAGGCGACGTTTCTTTAGGCTTAAACGGCCTGGACGGTTTCACTCGCTTATGAGCGAGAGCGAAGAATCCGAGCCGGAGCCACCCGACGAGGAAGAAGCGGACAGCGAGGACCTCGTCGAGGCGGTCGCTGCCCACGACGAGGAGTTGGCTCCGGAGGTCGAAGCGCTGCAAGATCGGATCGAAGAACTGGAATCGGAGGTCGAGTCCCTCGAAACCGAACTCGAAACCGCCGAGGAGCGGCTCGAACGCACGCGGGCCGATTTCCGCAATTACAAAGAACGGACCAAACAGCAAAAAGCGGAGATCAAAGAGCGAGCGACGGAGGATCTCGTCGAGCGGCTACTCGACGTCAGGGACAACCTCGGTCGGGCACTGGAGGAGGAGTCCGACTCGATCGAATCGGTTCGTGAAGGCGTCGAGCTGACCCGAAAACAGTTCGACCGCGTCCTCGAGGAGGAAAACGTCAGCCGGATCCATCCCGAGCCAGGCGCCGAAGTGGATCCAAACCGCCACGAAGTGATGATGCGGGTCGAAAGCGAGCAAGAACCAGATACGGTCGCGTCGGTCTACCGCCCGGGCTACGAAATGGCCGAGAAGATCCTTCGTCCGGCCCAGGTAACCGTCTCGGAATCCGAGGACGTCGAAGACGAAGCTGAAGGGAGCGAAACGGAGGACGGTGCTGAGTCCGAAGAGAGCGACGAATAACCGGCCTGGGGAATTTGCAAGTCACCGAACGAGACGCGACTGAGAAAGGGAGTTCTGGCCGAAACTCCAGGAAGAGAAGTTTTCGGGATCGGTTGCTGTCTTTTGGGTTCCATGGCCTGTAGCGACGCGGCCAATCTGTGCAACCCTGGCGAACCACGGGTCAGCAAAGACGGTGTGATTGCGGTCCTGCATATAACCTGTGACCGGGCTGTCCAAACAATGCCAAAAACCGCAAGATAGCGTCGGGGTGCTGCTATTCCGTTTCGAGCGGAACTAGCAAGGCTTAAAAGCAAGAGAAGGTATACAATCTACTAAGATGGCTAGCGAGAAGATTCTCGGAATCGACCTCGGGACCACGAACAGCGCGTTTGCGATCATGGAAGGAGGCGACCCGGAAATCATCCCCAACAACGAAGGGGACCGGACGACTCCGTCGGTCGTCGCCTTCGACGACAGCGAGAAGTTGGTCGGGAAATCGGCCAAGAACCAGGCCGTACAGAACCCGGAGAACACCGTCGAGTCCATCAAACGGCACATGGGCGAGGAGGATTACAGCGTCGAGATTGAAGGCGATGATTACACGCCTGAGCAAGTGTCGGCAATGATCCTCCAGAAGATCAAGCGGGACGCCGAGGACTACCTCGATCAGGACATCGAAAAGGCAGTCATCACCGTTCCGGCCTACTTCAACGACAAACAGCGCCAGGCGACAAAAGACGCCGGTGAGATCGCCGGGCTGGACGTCGAGCGGATCGTCAACGAGCCGACGGCAGCCAGTATGGCCTACGGGCTCGACGACGAGTCCGAGCAGACCGTCCTCGTCTTCGACCTCGGTGGCGGCACCTTCGACGTCTCCATTCTCGAACTCGGCGGCGGGATCTACGAAGTCGTCGCCACGAACGGGGACAACACCCTCGGCGGGGACGACTGGGACGGCGCAATCATCGACTGGTTGGCGACGAACTTCGAGAACGAACACGGGATCGACCTTCGGGAAGACCGACAGGCCCTGCAGCGGCTAAAAGACGCCGCCGAAGAGGCCAAGATCGAACTCAGCTCCCGCAAGGAGACCACGATCAACCTCCCGTTCATTACCGCGACCGACGACGGCCCGGTCCACCTCGAAGAGGATCTGACGCGGGCGAAGTTCGAGTCCCTGACCCAGGACCTCGTCGAGCGGACCGTCGACCCGACCGAACAAGCGCTCCAGGACGCCGACCTTACGAAAAGCGACATCGACGAGGTCATCCTCGTCGGTGGCTCGACCCGGATGCCCCAGGTCCAAGAACAGGTCGAGGAGCTCACCGGTCAGGAGCCGAAGAAAAACGTCAACCCCGACGAAGCCGTCGCGCTGGGCGCGGCAATCCAGGGTGGTGTCCTCGCGGGCGACGTCGAGGACATCGTCCTGCTCGACGTGACACCGCTCTCGCTGGGCGTCGAAGTCAAGGGTGGACTGTTCGAGCGGCTGATCGACAAGAACACGACGATCCCAACCGAGGAGTCAAAGATCTTCACGACGGCCGCAGCCAACCAGACCTCCGTCCAGATTCGGGTCTTCCAGGGCGAGCGTGAAATCGCCGAAGAGAACGAACTACTCGGCGAGTTCATGCTCACTGGGATCCCGCCGGCCCCGGCCGGCACCCCACAGATCGAGGTCACCTTCTCGATCGACTCGAACGGGATAGTCAACGTCTCGGCCGAGGATCAGGGCTCGGGCGAGAAAGAGGAAATCACCATCGAAGGTGGCGTCGGCCTCTCGGACGACGAGATCGAGGACATGAAGGAAGAAGCAGAGGAGCACGCCGAAGAGGACCGCAAGCGTCGCGAGCGGATCGAAGCCAGAAACGAGGCCGAAGGCGCCGTACAGCGGGCCGAATCGCTCCTCGAAGAAAACGAGGAGATGATCGACGAGGAACTCGAACAGGAGATCCAGGTCGAAATCGAGACCGTCGAAGAAGTCCTCGAAGACGAGGACGCCACGAAGGAGGAACTCGAAGAGGCGACTGAAGGCCTGACAGAAGCCCTTCAGGAGATCGGCAAGCAAGCCTACCAGCAGCAAGAGGCTGGTGCCGCCGGCGCTGGTCCAGGAGCCGGTGCGGCTGGTGCCGGACCAGGCGCAGCCGGTGCGGCCGGTCCAGGCGGTGCCGGCGGCGCCGAACCGGACGAGGAGTACGTCGACGCCGACTTCGAGGACGTGGACGACGACGCCGACGAGAACTAAGTAACCGCTTCGAGAGACAGACTCGAACTATTCGCCGAATTGTGAACAACAAGACCAAGTGCGTGACTCCGTTACCGGAGGTGAGGATATGAGCGAGGACTTCTATTCGCTGCTCGGGGTCTCCCGCGACGCGAGCGAGGAGGAAATTAAACGCGCCTATCGCAAGAAGGCCGCGAAGAATCATCCGGACGTTAGCGACGACGACAACGCCGAAGAGCAGTTCAAAAAGCTCCAGAAGGCAAAAGAAGTCCTCACCGACGAAGAGAAGCGGCAAATGTACGACCAGCTCGGCCACGAGCGGTTCATGCAGGCCGACAAACAGGGAGCCACGGACAACGGTGGCCGCGGCGCCCGAGGGGGACGGCGACGTGCCGGAGGGAATCCCTTCGGCGGTGGAGCCGGGGACATCGGGGACATTTTCGATCAGTTCTTCGGTGGCGGTCGGGGGCAGGGCCGCTCCGGGCGCCGCCGGTCGAGCGGTCGAGATCTCAAGACCAACCTCCGGATATCACTCGAAGACGCCGCGGAGGGGGTCACCAAACAGGTGACGATAACCCGGCCCGAAACCTGTTCGGACTGTAACGGCAGGGGGCACCCGCCGGACGCGAATTCGCGATCCTGTCCGAATTGTAACGGGCGGGGCCAGGTCCAGGAAGTCCGTCGGACTGCACTCGGCCGAGTCCAGCAAACCAGAACCTGTCCACGCTGTGAAGGCGAGGGAGAGATATACGAGGACGTCTGTTCGACGTGTGGCGGCGACGGAACCGCCAGAAAGGAAGCCACGTTATCAGTGGACGTTCCGGCCGGCATCAAAAGCGGTCAGACGCTCCGAATGAACGGCGAAGGCGCCCCTGGCGATCCTGGGGCACCCAACGGAGACCTGCTCATCGAGGTCGAAGTGAAAGACCATCCCGACTTCGAGCGGGACGGCGACGACCTTCACACCCAGGAGCCGATTTCGTTCCCCCAGGCCGTCTTCGGAGACACGATCCAGGTCGAGACGATCGACGGCCGGGTCGAAGTCGACGTGCCGTCCGCGACCCAGAGCGGAGAGACGTTGCGACTTCGGGACGAAGGAATCCCCCATCTCAGGGGCCGAGGGCAAGGAGACCTGTATATTCACCTCCAGGTCGTCACGCCCGAGGACCTCAACGAGGAACAGAAGGAAGCTCTCGAAGCGTTTGCCGAAGCCGGCGGCGAGGACATCGACGTCGAGGAGGGATTCTTCGACAAGATCAAAAGCTCGCTGTAGCCCAAAACCATTAGGCCCGCGACGCCGTCCGTTCTTGCATGTACGTCCGGGACGCGAAAAACAGGGAGGAAGTCTGGCTCCTGGACCGGTTGGACGACTTTGGCTTCGAGGACACGGCCTTTCGCTCCCGGGATTACCTCCTCGCTATCGACGAGACCACAGGGGAGAAAGCCGGCTTCGGTCGGTTGCGAGTGCACCGAACCCCCGAAGGGGAGGTCTGTGAAGTGACGAACCTGGGCGTGCTCGAACCCTATCGTGAGCAGGGTGTTGGCGCCCAACTCCTCCAGCGTTTGATCGAACGGGCCCGCGACGACGGATTCGAGACGGTGTATGGCATGTCGCCGGCGCCCGCTTACCTGGAACAGTTCGGATTCGAACCGGTCGAACCGGCAGCGTTACCAGAACCCCTCCAGAAGCGATTCCAGCAAATCGAAGGCCAGAGTTCCTCCGCGTCGCCCGTCGTGGTGTCTATAGAGGAGTTCGGCGTCCCGCGCCGGCTCCGCCGCCGCTTTACGGACGAGGACGACTCCGAGGAGCAAGCCGAAGACTTCGGTATCGATCCGGATTCGGCGACCTACAAGTACGACGTGGATCAGTGAGACCTTGGGGCGAATTAGGCCCGTCCCGCGAGTTTTTTAGGAGACGGCTGCGGAGTAGTGGACACGAATGCCCACCGAGTCCTACGACGTGGTCGTCGTCGGCGGGGGAACTGCAGGCACCTTTGCCGCTGCGACGGTCGCTGAGGCCGGTCTCGACGTTGCGCTGCTGGAGCGCAAACCCGAATCCGAGGCCGGTCACATCGCTTGCGGCGACGCGATCAAGGGCAAATCTACCTTTCCGGACGTCATCGATCGCGAGTACCTCAAAGCCGAGGCGTTTACGAACGAGAACATCCAGTATGCACGGTTCGAGAACCCACAGACTGCGGAGGTCCTCGAAATACCATTCGAAGAAGCCGGTGCCGTTGTGGATCGACGGCGCTACGGCGAAGTGCTGCTCGAAGAAGCCGAACGGCTGGGGACAGACATTCGATACGGGTCTGTCGTTCAGGATGTCCTTCAGGAAGACGGCCAGGTAGTCGGGGTCGAAAGCTCGAAGAACGGGACCTCGGCCACCTTCGAGGCCTCGGTCGTGATCGACGCGGCTGGGGCGATGTCGATTCTCCAGGACAAAGTCGACTTCTCGGAGAGTACCTTCGATACGAAGGTCAATTATCGACAGTACTGCTCCGCGTACAGGGAGATCATCGAAGTCGAGGAGCCAGTGGAATACGAGGACTCCATCGTCTTCATGCCCACCGACGAACTGGGCTATCTCTGGTACTTCCCCCGTACCGACACCACGATCAACGCGGGGCTGGGCTTCCAGATGAACAAACCGCCGATGAAACTGGTGGAAGTCCTCAAAGAGGACGTCAAGACTCGCGAGGAGTTCGAAGACGCCGAAGTCATCGATAAACTCGGTGCGGCCCTGCCGACGCGCCGACCGTACGACTCCGCGGTTGCTCCGGGCTATGCTGCCGTTGGGGATGCAGCAGCTCACGTCAATCCGGCGACTGGGGGTGGGATTCCTGGCGCGGCTAAGGCCGGGTACTGGGCTGCCGAAGCGGCGATCGACGCGATCGAGGCCGACGATCTGAGCGAGGAAGCCCTCTGGGAGTACAACTACAAGGTGATGACCGATTTCGGCAAGCGGTTTGCCGCGATCGACCTCTACAACATCTGGGCGGGCACCCATTCCGTCGACGAGTTGACCAGCATCGTCACGGCACTGCCGGGCCAGGCGTTGATCGACGCCCTCGGCAAAGGCGCAGCGGGCATGTCCTGGGGGCTGAAACTAGACACGCTCCGTCGGACCTTCGGGCACTGGCAAACGCTTCTCGGGCTGTACCGAGTTCATCAGCAGGCCCTCGATATCCGGACCGTCTACGAAAACTATCCGACCTCCCCGGAGGGCTTCGAAGAATGGCGGTCCCACCGCGACGAAATTTACGAGCGGGTGTATACCCTGACCGGCGCCGAGCCGAAGTACTGAGGCCCAAACCGTTTTGACGTTTCCGGACGATTCATCGTGTATGTCTGATGATCAAAGGACAACAGCAACGGCAAACGGAATGCCGCGATTTGGAATCGGGACGTGGGAGAACACCGACCCTTCGGCCTGCGCGAACGCAGTAAAAACGGCCCTGGAAGCCGGTTATCGACACGTCGACACGGCCCAGATTTATGACAACGAAGCGTCAGTCGGACGGGGAATCGAACAAGCCGACGTGGACAGGGAGGAGGTTTTTCTCGCGACGAAAGTCTGGATCGACAGTCTCGCCCCCGAAGACGTGAAACGAACGACCCGCGAAAGTCTGGATCGGCTTGGTGTCGACTACGTCAATCTCCTCTATGTCCACTGGCCAGCCCAAGCGTACGATCCGGAGACGACCCTTGCGGCGTTCGAAGACCTTCGAGAAGAGGGGCTCACCAAGCACATTGGAGTGAGCAACTTCGAGCCGAGACATCTGGAAAAAGCCACGTCGGTGCTTGGCGAACCCCCGTTTGCCAACCAGATCGAGATGCATCCCCTGCTCCCCCAGACGGAGCTCCGCGACGCCGTTGCGGACACCCGGACAGAGATCGTGGCGTACTCGCCACTCGCCCGGGGCACGGTGTTCGACGTGCCCGAAATTTCTGCTGTCGCTTCGAAACACGGCGTGAGCGAGGCGCAGGTCAGCCTCGCCTGGCTCGAAGAAAAAGGGGTAACTCGGATTCCGAAAGCAACCTCTCGCGAGCACATCGAAGACAACTGGGCGAGTTTGGGTCTCGAACTCGATGCCGAAGACGTCGAGAAAATCGATAGCATCGATCGGACAGAGAGACAGGTCGATCCCAGCTTCGCTCCCTGGTAGCAAGGCGGGCGGAACTTCCGTCGCTCATTTTGAGCTCTGATCTGCAAATATACCGATTTTACACTTCTGGGGCCGGAGCCGCTTTCTGCAGGGCCGTTTCGGCGATATTCCCCCCATAGTCTGCGCTTCGGGACAGCGAGTCGACGATAAGTCCCAGATGGCGAGCACGGGTCGGATCGAGGTCCCGCAACTGGTCGTCGATGATTCTCGTGTGGTCGTCAATTTCGCTTACCTGCGCTCGAGCCTGGTTTGCGAGATCGGTGGCCCGACTCGCGTCTTCGGCAAACAAGGCCTCGAAGGCCGTCTCGATGACGGCTCGGGCGTCTTCGAGCAAGGATTCGAGTGAGTCCACGACCTCGGACGGGACTTCAGCGTCGAGTTCCAGGGTGATCTGACTGATCTTGGCCGCGTGGTCGGCCACACGCTCCAATTGCCGTCCGCTGGAGTGGTAGTCAAAGCAATTCTCGCGGGACAAGCCAATTTCCCGGGCCATTTTCGGCGATCGAAGCGTGCCGCGGAAGATGCGGGAGACGACATTCCAGAGTCGGTCGACGTCGTCGTCCCTGGCGATGACTTCCTCCGCGAGGTCGAGGTCGTGGTTCCGAACGGCCCTGACCGCATCCTCGAGCATCGAACGGGAGATGAGATGCATGCGTTCGACGGCGCTGTGAACTGATAGCTCGGCAGAATCCAGGAGGTCCTGTATCACGACGGTGTCAGGGGACTCTTCGAGCACTTCCAATCCCACCAGTCCCTGGGTGGCCTCTCGTATTACGCGGCGTTGCGCGGGTGAAATCGGGTCGCCCGTCAGTTCGATTTCGTCGAACCCGCTCACGTACATTGTCATCACAGCCCGCATCAGGGCATCGCCTTCCTGGTTCGAGATGTCGAGTTCGCCGCGGGTTTTGTCTGTCGCCGATGCAGGGGTCACAAGTAACGATCCGTTATCTGGGTGAAAGACGACTTCGTCGCCTGCGGTAATGTCGTGGCCACGGGCCCACCCCTTTGGAATCGAGACGGTGTAGGTCGACCCCCCGGTCAACTGGACCTTCCGGCGTTCCATACTGGCGCTCGGACCCGGACCAACATAAATTAATCGTCATCTATATAGACAGCGGTGGCATCGGCGATCATTGCAAGCCCTTATTGCGACCTAAATTGCCCTCGAAGCGATTGAATAGGTCCCAATCAGAAACTAAATATCTCTCTATATAGATGGGCCTCGGCGACGCCCACACGCCCGCCTGCAGACACTTAGCAGGAGGATGGTCCCAATTACGAGCCGGTAGTTACCGATTACCGGCACACCGTACCAGACGGATGAGACAATCCAAGCATAACAAAGGCCGATTCCGCCGAGGACAAGTCTATGGTCCGGCAGTCACGCTTCGAACTGGGAATTGCGAGCCCGGGAGTCGGCGAGCACGAAGCTCACAGAATCAAACCGGGCACAGAACCCACAAGAGGCAGAGACTAATGTGTGGCATCACTGCCAGAGTCGCGACCGACGACTCGCTTGTCCCCTTGCTCGAGAGCCTCCACAACCTCGAGTATCGGGGCTATGATTCCGCAGGGATCGCCATGTCCAACGGGTCGGGACTCAATATCTGCAAACAGGAGGGCGAGGTCGCGGACCTCGAAGCGGAACTCACGGACGGTCGCAGTGGCCCCATCGGGATCGGACATACTCGCTGGAGCACCCACGGCCCGCCAAGTGACAGCAATGCCCATCCACATACCGACTGCTCGGGTCGGGTTGCAGTCGTTCACAACGGCATCATCGAAAATTACGACTCGCTCAAACGCTCGCTACTGAAGGCGGGCCACGAGTTCGAGAGCGAAACCGACACGGAGATCATCCCCCATCTGGTCGAGTCGGGTCTCGAATCGGGATTGGACGCCGAGGCAGCGTTCCGCGAGGCTGTCGGCCAACTCGAGGGGAGTTACGCGGTCGCGATGATCGTGGCCGGTGACCCGATGGTGTACGCGACCCGCAACGGGTCCCCGCTCGTCGTCGGACTGGGCGAGACGGCAAACTACCTGGCGAGTGACGTCCCGGCGTTCCTCGAGTATACCGACCGCGTCATTTACCTCGAAGACGACGACCTCCTAACCCTTTCAGCGAACAGCCACCGGATCACCAACAGTGACGGCGCACAGGTCTCCCGCCCGATCGAGACTGTCGATTGGGATCCCGAAGACGCGGAAAAGGGGAGTTACGACCACTACATGCTCAAGGAGATTCACGAGCAACCGGTCGCACTCAGGCAGACCCTCCACGGTCGCATCGAAGACGGGGACGTCTCCCTCGACGGG
>Ga0207714_1000282_pt1 | contig 35099 bp, 23 predicted proteins | sample PonA232FremontCA_2_FD_187270 | JGI IMG/M metagenome (GOLD analysis project Ga0207714, IMG submission 187270) | Marine sediment microbial community from Fremont, CA, USA - Pond A23 Sediment 2 (SPAdes) | ecosystem: Environmental > Aquatic > Marine > Unclassified | place: USA: Fremont, California...
ATTCCTGGGAAGAATGACATTACAGAAGAATAAGCAAAGAATTACATTTGCATCCACCAAAAATCAGTTATCATATCCGGATTTCCTAGAAATACAGGTTGAATCATTTCAAAATTTTTTTCAGTTAAATACAACTCCTGAGCAACGAAAAGAAGAGACTTTACATCAGGTTTTCGAAGAAAATTTTCCGATAACTGATACCAGAAATAATTTTGTTCTGGAATTTATCGATTATGTTGTTGATCCACCGCGATATAGCATTGAAGAATGTATCGAACGTGGATTAACATTTAGTGTGCCTTTAAAGGCAAAACTCAAACTTTATTGTACTGATCCCGAACACGAGGATTTTGATACGGTTATTCAAGACGTCTATCTAGGGACAGTACCTTATATGACTCAAAAAGGTTCCTTTATTATTAATGGAGCTGAGCGAGTCGTTGTTTCGCAGCTTCATAGATCACCGGGCGTATTCTTTGGTCAAAGTATTCACGCAAATGGAACTAAATTATATTCCGCCAGAATAATTCCTTTCAGAGGTTCCTGGATCGAGTTTGCAACCGACGTCAATAACGTCATGTATGCTTATATTGATCGTAAAAAGAAATTACCGGTAACGACTCTTTTAAGAGCAATTGGGTACGAAAGTGATAAGGATATCCTTGAAATATTTAACCTTGCCGATGAGGTAAAAGTATCAAAACCCAATCTGGAAAAAGTTGTAGGAAGAAAATTAGCAGCTCGTGTATTACGTTCATGGGTAGAAGATTTTGTTGATGAGGATACTGGTGAAGTTGTTTCAATTGAGCGTAACGAAGTCGTTATCGAAAGAGATACTGATATTGAAGAAAAACATATTGATCAGATTATAGATTCCGGTTCTGATTCAATATTATTGCATAGAGAGGATAATTCTCAGACAGATTATGCAATTATTTATAATACACTCCAAAAAGATCCCTGTAACTCTGAGAAAGAGGCAGTAATGCAAATTTATAGGCAGTTAAGAAATGCTGAACCCCCTGATGAAGCCACTGCCAGAGACGTAATTGACAAGTTATTTTTCTCAGATACGCGCTATGATTTAGGGGAAGTTGGAAGATATCGAATAAATAAAAAGCTTAATCTTGATACTTCAATCGATACAAAAATTTTGACCAATGATGATATCATTGAGATTATAAAGTATCTGATTGAACTTATTAATTCTAAAACAAATGTTGATGACATTGACCATCTTAGTAACAGACGCGTCAGAACTGTTGGTGAGCAATTATTTAATCAATTTGGTGTAGGTCTTGCCCGTATGGCCAGGACTATAAGAGAGAGGATGAATGTGCGTGATAATGAGGTTTTTACTCCAATTGATTTAATTAATTCGAAGACGTTATCATCTGTTATTAATTCTTTCTTTGGTACAAACCAACTTTCTCAGTTTATGGATCAGACGAATCCATTGGCTGAAATGACACATAAGCGAAGATTATCTGCATTAGGTCCTGGAGGATTATCCAGGGAAAGAGCTGGATTTGAAGTTCGTGACGTGCACTACACTCATTATGGAAGATTATGTCCTATCGAAACACCGGAGGGACCAAATATTGGGTTAATCTCCTCATTGTGTGTTTATGCGAAAATTAATAATCTTGGCTTTATAGAAACTCCATATCGTCAGGTAAAAGAGGGTGAAGTAGACCAAACATCAAGTGGTGCTGTTTATTTGAGTGCTGAAGAGGAAGAAGCTAAGATGATAGCCCAGGCCAATGCATCTATTGATGATAATGGTGCTTTCCAAACCGAAAAGGTTAAAGCACGGTATGATGGTGATTTTCCATATGCTGATTCTAGTTCAGTTGATCTTATGGATGTTGCCCCTAATCAGATAGCCTCAATTGCTGCTTCATTAATTCCTTTTCTTGAACATAACGATGCCAACCGTGCATTAATGGGATCAAATATGATGAGACAGGCAGTACCTTTAATGAAACCTGACTCACCTATTGTTGGAACAGGTTTGGAAGCTGAAGTAGTTAGGGATTCCAGATTGCAGATAGTTGCCGAAGGTGATGGAGTTATTGAATATGTTGATGCTAAAGAAATTGTTGTTAAGTACGATAAAACTGAAGAAGAGGAATTCATCAGTTTTGAGGGAAATGTAAAACGATACCCACTTCTAAAATATCACAAAACAAATCAAAATACCAATGTTACCTTACGACCTATAGTTCACAAAGGAATGAAGGTTAAAAAAGGCCAAATTCTAACTGAGGGATATGGTACCCAGAATGGAGAGTTAGCATTGGGTAAAAACCTCAAAGTAGCATTTATGCCATGGAAAGGGTATAATTTTGAGGACGCGATTGTGATTTCAGAAAATGTAGTAAAAAATGATGTCTTTACTTCCGTACACATAGAAGAACATGTTATGGATGTTCGTGATACGAAGCGCGGATTAGAGGAATTAACCGCTGATATTCCTAATGTTAGTGAAGATGCAACTAAAGATTTAGATGAAAATGGTATTATTCGTCGTGGAGCGCATGTTAAACCAGGCGATATACTCATAGGAAAAATTACACCAAAAGGAGAATCTGATCCTTCACCCGAAGAAAAGCTCCTGAGAGCAATTTTCGGAGATAAAGCAGGAGATGTTAAGGATGCTTCTCTAAAAGCTTCGCCTTCCTTAAGTGGTGTGATTATTGATAAGAAGATTTTTACACGTGCTTCAAAAGATAAGAAGACTAAAGATACCGATAAAGAAAAACTTGAGTCTTTAGATAAAGAGTATGGTAATAAAATTGATGAATTAACAAATAGACTAATAGATAAATTATTCGTTTTAGTTAATGGTAAAACATCTCAGGGAGTTAAAGATTATTTTAATACGACAGTAGTTCCTAAAGGAAAGAAATTTACGCAAAAGATTCTGCAGGAGATTGATTATGCGAACATAAGCCCTAAAAAGTGGACTACTGATAAGAAGAAAAATGAGCTAATAAAAAGACTGTTGCATAATTATGCAATTGAAAGAAGAGAAATAGAGGCAGATCTAAGAAGAGAGAAGTACAATATTACAATTGGTGATGAACTGCCAACCGGAATTGTACAGATGGCAAAAGTTTATCTTGCAAAGAGGAGAAAAATTAAAGTGGGTGATAAGCTTGCAGGACGCCATGGAAATAAAGGTATTATTTCAAAAATTGTACGTGCTGAGGATATGCCTTTCTTGGATGATGGTACGCCGGTAGACATCGTGTTAAATCCATTGGGTGTGCCTTCTAGAATGAATCTTGGTCAGATTTATGAATCCATTCTTGGATGGGCTGGTGAAAAATTAGGAGTTAAATTTTCAACGCCAATTTTTGATGGCGCATCACTTGAAGAAATTACAAATTATACTAATAAAGCAGGTCTTCCTCCTTATGGAAAAACCCATCTTTATGATGGTGGAACAGGTGAAAAATTTGACCAGCCTGCTACAGTTGGAGTAATTTATATGCTAAAACTGGGCCATATGGTAGAGGATAAAATACATGCCAGATCTATAGGTCCTTACTCATTAATTACCCAACAGCCTTTAGGTGGTAAAGCACAATTCGGAGGTCAGAGATTTGGCGAGATGGAAGTGTGGGCACTTGAAGCGTTTGGCGCATCCAATATTCTTCAGGAAATGCTTACTGTTAAATCTGATGATGTTAATGGACGTGCTCGTGCTTATGAAACCATAGTTAAAGGTGATCCTCTACCGACTCCTGGTATACCGGAATCTTTCAATGTATTGTTACATGAATTGCGAGGTCTCGGTTTAAGTATTAAGCTTATCAAGGAGTAATATATTTTACGCTTTTAAGCGTTTGTTAGATTGTCTTAAATAATATTTTAGTCTATGTCATTCAGAAGGGAAAATAAAATTTCTAGTGATTTTAATAAAGTAGCCATTGGGCTTGCTTCTCCGGAAGAGATACTAGAACAATCTCATGGAGAGGTGCTAAAGCCTGAAACAATTAATTACCGTACTTATAAACCTGAACGGGATGGATTATTCTGTGAACGGATATTTGGTCCTGTAAAAGACTATGAGTGTCATTGTGGTAAATATAAAAGGATACGATATAAAGGCATCGTATGTGACAGGTGTGGCGTTGAAGTTACTGAGAAAAAAGTACGAAGAGAACGCATGGGGCACATTTCGTTAGTTGTTCCTGTGGCACATATATGGTATTTCCGGTCACTTCCAAATAAAATTGGATTATTACTTGGATTACCTACAAAGAAACTGGATTCAATAATCTACTACGAACGATATGTAGTGATTAATCCTGGTATAAAAGGAGAAGACGGTATAAATTATCTCGACTTCCTGACAGAAGAAGAATACCTTGATATAATTGAATCATTACCCAAAGAAAATCAACAACTCGATGATACCGATCCAAATAAGTTTATTGCAGATATGGGAGCCGAGGCTCTTTATAAATTGCTTTCGCGAATTGATCTGGATGAATTATCATTTTCTTTGAGGTATAAAGCAGACAATGAAACTTCTCAACAGAGAAAAAAAGAAGCTTTAAAAAGATTACAGGTTGTAGAAGCATTTCGAAGTTCAAAAGAAAGAAACCGACCGGAGTGGATGATAACTAAGGTTACTCCTGTTATTCCTCCTGAATTAAGACCTTTGGTTCCTTTGGATGGAGGACGCTTTGCTACTTCTGATTTGAATGATCTTTATAGAAGAGTAATAATCAGAAACAATAGACTTAAACGACTTATAGAAATTAAGGCACCTGAAGTTATTCTCAGAAATGAAAAGAGAATGCTTCAGGAGGCCGTCGATTCGCTGTTTGATAATTCAAGAAAATCGAATGCTGTTAAAACAGATTCTAATCGTGCGCTGAAATCGCTTAGCGATAGCTTGAAAGGGAAGCAAGGGCGTTTTCGACAAAATCTTCTCGGTAAACGTGTAGACTATTCAGCCAGATCTGTTATTAGTGTTGGGCCAGAATTGAAAATGCATGAGTGTGGTATTCCTAAAGACATGGCCGCAGAGTTGTATAAGCCTTTCGTAATCAGAAAGCTGATTGAGCGTGGAATTGTTAAAACAGTGAAGTCTGCTAAGAAAATTGTAGACAGAAAAGATCCAGTTGTGTGGGATATTCTGGAGAATGTAATGAAGGCTCATCCGGTACTTTTAAATCGTGCGCCTACATTGCACAGGCTTGGTATACTTGCTTTTCAGCCTAAACTAATTGAAGGTAAGGCTATTCAGCTTCACCCGCTTGCTTGTACCCCATTTAACGCAGACTTTGATGGTGATCAGATGGCGGTTCACTTACCCCTTGGTAATGCAGCGATTGTCGAAGCCCAATTATTAGTACTATCTACACACAATGTTCTTAATCCTGCAAATGGCGCTCCAATTACAGTTCCATCCCAGGATATGGTTCTTGGATTGTATTATATTACAAAATTACGTAAAGGTGCAAAAGGGGAAGGATTAAGATTTTATTCTACAGAAGAGGTAATTATTGCATATAATGAAGGGGCAGTGGACCTGCATGCCAATGTTACAGTGAGAATTGAAGATTACAATGAGAAAGGTGAAAAGGTAAAGAAAAATATGGATACCACTGTTGGCCGGGTTATATTTAATCAATTTGTCCCGGAAGGCATTGGCTTTATCAATCAGGTTTTAACAAAGAAATCACTTCGTGATATTATTGGAGAAGTACTGAAACGTACCGATTCATCTAAGATAGCTAAATTTCTTGATCATATTAAGGATCTAGGGTTTAGAATGTCATTCCAGGGAGGATTATCCTTTAATCTGGATGATATTATCATTCCGAAAGAAAAAGATGAACTTGTTCCTAATGGATATGAGCAGGTAGAAGAAGTAATGAATAATTACAATATGGGATTCATTACTAATAAAGAGAGATATAATCAAATTATTGATATCTGGACACATACCAATGCAAGCTTGACCAAGATATTAATGGACCAAATTAGTACAGATAATCAGGGCTTTAATTCTGTTTATATGATGCTTGATTCAGGTGCTAGAGGTTCAAAAGAGCAGATTAGGCAGTTATCCGGAATGAGGGGTTTGATGGCTAAACCGCAGAAATCAGGAACTACTGGTTCTGAGATTATCGAAAATCCTATTCTTTCAAATTTTAAAGAAGGGTTATCTGTATTAGAATACTTTATTTCTACGCACGGTGCTCGTAAAGGATTAGCTGATACCGCTCTTAAGACAGCAGATGCAGGTTATCTGACACGTAGACTGGTAGATGTTTCTCAGGATGTTATTGTCAGGGAAACAGATTGTGGTACATTACGCGGACTTGTGGTTGAGCCAATCACAAAAAATGAAGAGGTTATTGAAACACTTTATGAGCGAATATTAGGAAGAATATCTGTACATGATATATTCCACCCATTCTCAGGAGAACTTATCGTTTCTTCCGGAGAAGAAATCACAGAGAATATTGCTCAAAAGATTGAAGAATCGCCGCTTGAACAGGTAGAAATCCGTTCTGTACTGACTTGTGAAACCAAGGAAGGGATTTGTTCAAAATGTTATGGAAGAAACCTTGCTACAGGTAAAATTGTTGAAAAAGGCGAGTCCACTGGCATTATAGCGGCACAATCAATTGGAGAGCCTGGTACGCAGCTTACACTTAGAACTTTCCACGTGGGTGGTACTGCTTCAAATATTGCAGCAAACTCAAGTATTGTAGCTAAATATGATGGATATATTGAAATCGATGAACTTCGAACTGTAGAAAAAGAAGAAGATGAGGGTAAAGTAGATATTGTCATCGGACGTCTTGCTGAAATGAGGATTATTGACAAAAACACAAATATTGTTCTTTCAACAAATAACATACCTTATGGTTCAAGACTCTATTTTAATAGTGGTGATGAAGTTAAAAAGGGAAATGTTATTTGTGAGTGGGATCCTTATAATGCAGTTATTGTTTCTGAAAGCGAAGGAAAAATCAATTTCAAAAATGTTATTCCGGGTATTACATATAAGGAAGAATCAGATGAGCAGACAGGCTTCAAAGAAAAAGTAATTACTGAAACTAAGGATAAGAAGAAAAACCCGGAAATTCACATTACCGATGAGAGCGACGATGTGTTGAAGACTTATAACTTACCTGTTGGCGCCCACGTTGTAGTTAATGAGGGAGATCAGGTTAAAACCGGTGATATTCTTGTGAAAATTCCACGTTCAGCAGGAAAGTCTGGCGACATTACTGGTGGACTGCCAAGAGTAACAGAATTATTTGAAGCAAGAAACCCATCTAACCCTGCTGTAGTTTCCGAAATTGATGGTGAAGTATCATTTGGAAAAATTAAGCGTGGTAACAGGGAAATATTGATTAAATCCAAAACGGATGACGTTAAGAAATATATGGTTTCCTTGTCTAAACAAATTCTTGTTCAGGAGAATGATTATGTGAAAGCTGGTACCCCACTTTCTGAGGGTGCAATTACTCCGTCTGATATACTCTCAATTAAAGGACCTACAAAAGTTCAGGAGTATATTGTAAACGAAGTTCAGGAAGTTTACCGCTTGCAGGGAGTCAAGATCAATGATAAACACTTTGAGATTATTGTGCGTCAGATGATGCGTAAGGTTGTAATTGATGATGCCGGTGATACTAAATTCCTTGAAAATCAACTTGCTGATAAAGTGGAATTCCAGGAGGAAAATGATTGGATTTACGACAAGAAAGTTGTTACTGATGCAGGAGATTCTGAAAATCTCCGTTCTGGCCAGATTGTGACAGCCAGAAAACTCAGAGACGAAAATTCTGTTTTAAAGAGAAAAGACTTGAAGCCTGTTGTTGCGAGGGAAGCTGTACCAGCAACTTCCATTCAGAAGTTACAAGGTATTACCCGTGCAGCACTGCAAACAAAGAGTTTCTTATCAGCTGCTTCATTCCAGGAAACAACAAGAGTGCTTAACGAAGCCGCTATTAGAGGAAAAGAAGATCCTTTAACAGGTCTGAAGGAAAATGTAATTGTTGGACATAAAATTCCTGCAGGAACCGGAGATCGAAAGTATGATAATGTTGTTGTTGGATCTATGGATGAATATGAGAAAATGAAAACCAAAGCTGATAAGAAAAAGCAGGAACAAGAGCAACAGACAGATTCTGAATAATTTAATTAAAACCCTTTTTCTATGAGTGATCAAAACAATAATAGTAACGACGATAATAAGAACAAAAATCAACTAAACATCAATTTGAGTGAAGAGGTTGCTCAGGGTATTTATTCTAATCTGGCAGTTATAAATCATTCTAGTTCAGAATTTATTCTGGATTATATTAGAGTTATGCCTGGTTTACCTAAAGCTGAAGTCAAATCAAGAGTAATTCTCACGCCGGAACATGCTAAACGTTTTCTCAAAGCATTACAAGATAATATTGAGAGATATGAAAAAATGCATGGCGAGATAGACACCAAAAAAGGCGGAAGTGGTTCAATGCCGATGAATTTTGGAGGACCTACAGCTCAAGCATAACAAAAGTATTTACTAATATTATAAGGGACTGTCACATTATTGTTGACAGTCCTTTTTATTTTGGCCTATTCAGAAATGCTTAAAATCTTAATTATTAGACCGTTGTAGGGCTGGATAAAAATTTTCTGCACAAAAATTAACCAAAATTATCAAAAGACGAGGTTACCGAATTATCGACATGTGAAAAGAACTCACAAAACTTTAGGTTATTCTAATACGTATTACAAAATATATTTTGTTAACCTTTATATGCTGCAGATTTTCTCTGCTTGCTGCAACAGCAACTGCTCCCTCATCAGCTAAATGATGCTCTTTTAAATATTTACCTCTACTTCAGAATGTGCCTATTTGGTTTCTTTTTTCTTGCTGCCAATATAAACCAGAACATTGCCAGAATGGCTGCAAGTGTTCCTACAGGGTATCCAATTTCTGTAGGAATATATAAGCCGCCATTCTTAATCGGGGCAACCAACAGATAAGTTACGCAAACGGCTGTCAGAAACGTGGCGGGAACTGAAATAATAAAATGGTTTTTTCCTTTAATAGCCAGGTACATTGCAGCCGTCCAAAGTACCATTACAGCAAGTATTTGATTCGAAAGTCCCAGGTATTTCCAAATGGTGGCAAAGTCGAGACGGGACATGATAAATCCGACAACGAAAAGCGGGATGCTTACCATTAGGCGCCTGTTTAATTTACTTTGTCCATATTTAAAAATATCCGCAATTGTAAGTCTTGCACTGCGGAATGCGGTGTCACCTGTAGTTATAGGGCATGCAATTACACCTATTATAGCTAAAAACCCACCTACTTTTCCCAGCCATGTTTGACTGATTTCGTTGACTACCCAAGCTGGATTATGGGCCTCAGGCTCCATTGCATCAGCTAAACTGTGAACATCTCCGAAGTAGTTCATGGCTGCTGTTGCCCATATTATTGCAACAATTCCTTCAGCTATCATTGCTCCATAGAAAGCTTTCCTTCCATGTCTTTCTTTTTTCAGGCATCTTGCCATAAGAGGAGCCTGGGTGCTATGAAATCCCGAAATTGCACCGCATGAAATTACGATAAACATCATTGGGTACAGAATGTTTTTTGAAGGATTTTGATGCATGTTTTTGAAATCACTTGTGCTAAGTTCGTTAAGTATTAAACTGCCTTCAATTCCTTTAAATATCATTGCTCCGGCAACGCCCACTGCCATTATCAATAATGCCACCCCGAAAATGGGATAAATCTTGCCAATAATTTTGTTAATCGGAAGCAACGTAGCAATTAGATAATATGCAAAAATAATGTATAGCCATAAACTTTTACTTGTGTCAGTAAGGGTTTGTAGTAAACCTGCCGGGCCGGTTACAAAAGCAATTCCGACGAAAATCAAAAGAAGCACTGTGAAAACACGCAGGAAATTTTGAAAACCTGAACCAAGGTATTTTCCTACTAGTTCTGGCAGACTAGCCCCTTTGTTTCGAATAGAAAGCATCCCTGAAAAATAATCGTGTACACTGCCCATGAAGATGCAGCCTAAAACTATCCATATATAAGCCATGGGCCCGTATAATGCTCCCAGAATTGCTCCAAAGATAGGCCCTAGTCCCGCAATATTTAAAAATTGGATAAGGAATATTTTCCATGTTGGTAATGGTAAATAATCAACCCCGTCATTAACACTATAAGCTGGTGTTTTTATGTCATCATTTGCACCAAAGAACCGCTCTATAAATTTACCATACAGAAAATATCCAATCACTAATGCTGCAATTGATATAATGAACGTTAACATGGTTTATGCCGGTTTTTATTTGTGGTGTGACAAAAGTAAAGAAATTGTTATTATGTGTGAATTGAGAAATTATATTTTATAACACAATGTTTTTATTTTCTGCTGATATTTATATATTTGCTAACCTGAAAAGCTAAATCCCGAGAAATGGTTCTTGGGAATTCACTAAGCTTTAATAGGATTGTTAACTTAAATTGTAAATTCAATGAAAATACTAGTTTGTATAAGTAACGTCCCGGATACTACCACGAAGGTGAAGTTTAAAAATGATAACACCGAGTTTGATACAACGGGAGTACAATGGATTATTAACCCGTGGGATGAACTGGCGTTAACAAGAGCATTGGAATTAAAAGAGGACTCTAATAATTCAGTAGAAAGCGTCACTGTAGCAACAGTTGGAACGAAGACGGCAGACCAAACGCTGCGTAAAGCTATGGCTATAGGAGCTGATAATGCGATCAGGGTTGATATAGAGCCAAAAGATGCCTATTACGTAGCAGCTCAGTTGGCTGAAGTAGTAAAGAACAATGAATTCGATATTATTTTTACAGGAATAGAATCAAGTGATTATAATGGTTCCGCTGTTGGTGGAATGCTATCAGAGTTTCTGGAGTTGCCTTCAGTATCGGCTGTTTCTTCATTCAGACTGGAAAATGACGAGGTAAAGATAACTCGAGATATTGATGGTGGAAAAGAAGAGGTTACAAGCCAGACACCAATGGTTGCAATTGTTCAGAAAGGGATTGCAATAGAACCAAGAATTGCTGCTATGAGGGGAATAATGATGGCGCGCAAGAAGCCTTTGGATGTTGTTTCTCCTGTTGAAACAGAGCCTCTTACTGAAGTGGTAGAATATGAACTACCACAAGCTAAACCTCCATGTAAAATGATCGATCCCGATAACATTGAGGAATTGGTTGATTTGCTTCAAAATGAGGCTAAAGTGATTTAATTTTATTTATAAAATTTTGAATTCAATAAAACATTAGATATGGCAGTATTAGTTTATACAGAAAACTGGGATGGCAAGTTCAAGAAATATTCCTCTGAACTGGTATCCTACGCAACTAAGCTTGCAGAAATGCTAGGAACTCAAACTGTAGCACTTTCAATAGGTGATGTAGAAGAGGGTGAATTGAATCAACTGGCTAACTATGGGGCAGATAAAGTTGTATCTGCAAAGCATGAGAAGTTGAAATATCTGGATAACCAAGCATTTACTTCAGTTATTTCCCAGGTGGCTGAAAAGGAAAATGCGGATGTCGTTGTGATTGCTCATAATAATAATGGTAAGGCATTAGCTCCCAGGGTTTCTGCAAGAATGAAAGCAGGAATTTGTTCAGAAGTTAAAGAACTTCCATCTCAATTAGAACCTTTTACTGTGACCAAGAAAGTGTTTTCAGGAAAGGCTTTCGCGAAAATGGTTATCAAGTCTGATAAGAAGATACTTACCTTAGCTCAAAATACATTTGATTTGGTTGAAAACCCTAAGGATGCGGAAATAGAGAATTTTGAACCGGAAATAAGTGATGAGCTGATTAAGACAGAGGTGAAAGATGTTCAAAAGACAACAAATCAATTGTTGCTGACAGATGCCGAAATTGTAGTCTCCGGTGGCCGTGGGATGAAAGCACCAGAGAATTGGAAGCCAATTGAAGAATTGGCTGAAGTTCTTGGTGGTACAACTGCTTGTTCCCGTCCTGTGTCTGACGAGGGATGGAGATCTCATGAAGAACATACCGGACAGACAGGAAAGATTATTGCTCCAAATCTTTATATTGCAGTTGGTATTTCAGGGGCTATTCAACACATTGCAGGTGTAAGCGATTCAAAGTGTATTGTAGCAATTAATAACGACAAAGATGCACCGGTCTTTGAAGTTGCTGATTATGGAGTTGTTGGAGATGCCTTTGAGGTTATGCCGAAACTGATTGAAGCTGCTAAGAAAGTTAAGTCATAATATTTTCTAAGAAATGTTAAAGAGGTTGTCCAAAAAGGTCTACAAAAAGATTTTCAGCAACTTTTTTGCCCTGTCCCTAAAGGGTGAAGTTGCTGAAATCAGGGCTCCCTTTAGGGACAGGGGTAAAACCTGATTTTCAGTAAACCTTTTATCAAAAACTTTTTAGACAGCCTCTTTTCTAAATATATAAACTATGATAAAACAAATTATCTTTAGTGTTGCCTTATTGATAACCTTAGGGGTTTTTGCCTATACTGTTTTTAGGCTTATACGTCTGTTTAAGCTTACACGAGGTGGCTTTCCTGTTAAAAATCTGGGCGAACGCTTCCGGATTATGATGGATGTTGCAATTGGGCAAACAAAAATATTTCGTTTCCCAATTGTCGGTGCATTACATGCCCTTGTGTTTTGGGGTTTTATTGTAATTCTGATTGGAAGTATTGAAATGGTTATCGATGGGCTTCTCGGTACTGAACGGATTTTTCATGGACTGGGAATTGTTTATGACATTATTATCGGTGCTGGCGACATATTTGCCCTGATCATTGCAGTAGCTATTATCGTATTCTTAATAAGAAGATTTTTTCTTCACGTTAAGCGGTTTCAGGGCATTGAAATGAAACATAGCTCGCATCTGGATGCAAACTTTGCCTTAACACTTATTCTGCTTTTAATGATATCCCTCCTTGGAATGAATACGTTTTACTTACAACATGCTATTAGTACGGGTAGTGAGATAAGAGGGGTTTTTCCTGTAAGTCAGCATTTTGCTTCCATGTTTTCTGATATGACAGTTCATCAACTACATATTTATCATGAAGTGAATTGGTGGGTACACATTCTATTGATTTTCTTTTTTGCTAACTATCTCCCATATTCAAAGCACTTTCATGTGTTTATGTCTGTTCCCAATGTTTTCCTTAGCCGGCTGGAACCACTTGGAAAATTAGATACCATGGAAAATGTTAAAAAGGAGGTTCAGATGATGATGGACCCCAACGCTTCTTTCGAAGAAAATGAAGAAGAGAGCGAAGCCAGCCGTTTTGGGGTGATGGATGTGGAAGATGTAATGTGGAAAAATTATTTTGATTCGCTTTCCTGCACACAATGTGGGCGGTGTACATCTGTTTGTCCGGCAAATATAACCGGAAAAAAATTGTCTCCTAGAAAAATTGTAATGGATGTAAGGGAGAGAATGAAAGAAAAAGGCCCAAAAATGCTGAAAGAAGGTAAGGATTATTCAGATAATAAAGCTTTACTAAGAGATTATATTTCCGAGGAGGAACTTTGGGCTTGTACTACCTGTAATGCTTGTGCTCAGGAATGCCCGATTAATATAAATCAGCCAACGCTCATTGTTGAAATGAGAAGATACCTTGTCATGGAGGAAGCATCAGGACCGGGTGAAATTAATGCAATATTTTCAAATATCGAGAACAATGGAGCACCCTGGCAATATGCCCGGGAAGATCGTATGCAATGGGCAGAGGAGCTATATATAAATGAATAACGGCAGAGCTATTATTGATATAAATGAATAACATTATGGCAGAAGGTAAAAGAAAAATTGAAGTTCCGGTAATGTCTGACCTTATTGAAAAAGGCGAAAAACCTGAGTATTTGGTATGGGTTGGTAGTGCCGGCGCTTTTGACGATAGATATAAAAAGGTAACAAGATCGTTTATTAAGATTCTTACTCACTTAAATATAAATTATGCGGTCCTGGGAATTGAGGAGTCCTCTAGTGGTGATGTGGCAAGAAGAGCAGGAAACGAAATGCTTTTTCAGATGCAGGCCATGTCAAACATTGAGATTCTGAACAGCTATGAGGTTAAGAAAATCATAACCTGCGATCCGCATGCATACAATACTTTTAAGAATGAATATCCCGATTTTGGAGGGAATTATGAGGTATGGCATCATACACAGTTTTTGAATAAACTTATAAATGATGGTGTGCTTAAATTAGATACAGATGTTTTCAGGGATAAAACATTGACTTACCATGATCCATGTTATTTGGGACGTGCGAACAAAGAATATGAGGCTCCACGCAAGGTTTTAAATGCAATTCCTTCCAAAAAGGTCGAGATGGAGCGCAATAAAAGTTTCGCTTTATGTTGCGGTGCTGGTGGTGGACAAATGTTTAAGGAAGCCGAGGAGGGTGATAAAGAAGTTTTTATTGAACGTACCGAAGAAGCTTTGGATACCCATGCTGATATCATTGTTACCGCTTGCCCCTATTGCATGGTAATGATGACCGATGGCCTGAAATATAAGAATAAAGAAGAAACAATAAAAAATTACGATATTGCTGAGCTTATTGAACAATCCCTGGAACTATAAATTAAATAAAACTATATATGGAAAAGAAAGAATTGAACATACAAGGCGGAGAATTTCTTGTTAAAGAAACGGATGCCGAGGAAATTTTTATTCCCGAAGAGTTTGATGAAGAACAACAGATGATAGGAGAGACATGTCAGGATTTTCTGGAAACCGAGGTTTTTCCTAATTTGGACAGAATAGATAACAAAGAAGAAGGTGTGATGGAGAGCGTTTTGAAAAATGCTGGTGAATTGGGTCTTCTTGGTATATCTATTCCTGAAGAATACGAAGGCTTTGGGCAATCCTTTTTAACATCGATGTTGGCTGCAGAAGTGCTTGGTGCAGGATATTCTTTTTCTGTCGCTTACTCTGCTCATACGGGGATTGGTACTCTGCCAATCGTTTATTATGGAAACGAAGAACAAAAACAGAAATATCTTCCAAAATTAGCTACAGGTGAATATACCGCAGCTTTTGCTCTTACGGAGCCCGGAGCAGGATCCGATGCGAATGCTGGCAAAACTAAAGCAGTGCCTTCTGAAGATGGGAAACATTATATTCTGAATGGTCAGAAAATGTGGATTACAAATGGTGGATTTGCTGATATTCAGGTAGTTTTTGCAAAAGTTGAGAACGATAGAATTCTTAGTGCCTTTATCGTGGAAAAAGATACCGAAGGCGTTGTTATTAATCCTGAAGAGCCAAAGATGGGTATTAAAGGTTCTTCTACTGTACAAATTTTCTATAATGATGTGAAGGTGCCTGCCGAAAACATGTTGGGCAAGCGAGGTGAAGGCTTCAGAATAGCATTAAATATTCTGCACATGGGCCGCATAAAACTTGGCGGAAATGTGATTGGTGCTGCAAAGCTTGCAGTAAGTAATTCTGTGAATTATGCCAATGAAAGAAAGCAATTTGGAAAACTCATATCTGAGTTTGGAACCATTAAACATAAACTTGGCGAGCAGGCAGTGAAGACTTTCGCAACTGAATCCGCAGTATATAGGATAAGCAAAAACATCGACGAGGCTATTGAGAAATATACAGCAGAAGGTGCTGAATATGGGAAGGCATCCATGGATGGTTTCATCCAATATGAGGCAGAAGATGCGATGATGAAAGTATTCAGCTCAGAATCTCTTGATTATATAGTTGATGAGTCTGTTCAGATTATGGGTGGAATGGGCTTTTCAAGTGAAATGCCAGCAGACAGAGCCTATAGAGACTCCAGAATTAACCGGATCTTTGAGGGAACCAATGAAATCAATCGCCTTTGGAATACAGATACAATATTTAAGCGAGGCAGAAAAGGTAAAATTGATGTTTTTGGAAAGGCTGAAGAAGTTATCAATGACCTTGATAACCTTTTAGGACAAGAGTTTCAGTCAAAAGGTTACTTTGAAGACAAAGCCTTCTTTGTCCAAAACTTTAAAAAAGTAGCATTAATCCTACTTCAGGCAGCTAAAGATAAATTCGACAGAAAACTTGGCATGGAGCAGGAAATTTCTTGCTTCCTATCCGATATAATTACACATGCTTATGTAGCTGAATCTGTTATGCTGCGTGTAAAGAAACTTGAATCAAATGGATTGAAACAAGATGACATGTTGAAATTATATAAAGACATGTTGGATGTATATATGCATGAGGCATCTTCCGTTATCCAAAAGAACGCCTTAGACGCATTGTATTCCATAGAGGAAGAGAACTTAAGCGATAAATATAAAAAAGCTATAATGAAGTTTACAGACTTGCCTGCTTTTAATATCAAAGAAGCTCGCAGACGTATTGCCGATAAAATAATTGAAGAGAATAAATACTGTTTCTAGGTAGTTGGATGCAACTTGCTACAATTAAGAACCCCGGGCCATTGTTGGTTTGGGGTTTTTTTAGGACTGTCCGGGAGTATAGGCATTTTCAGGATTAGAGATAAATATTAAAATGATCATCAATTAGCTAATGAGTAAGCAGTAAGCACTCTGCAGTAGGCAGTGAACATGTAGCATGTAATGAATAAACAAATTGTTCTCCATAATTTGCAGTAGAATAATCTAAAGTTTTGTGAGTTTTTTTTATTTGGATATAGTTTGTTTAAGGTTTTGATTTTTCATGTTTTATTTCCTTCAATTTTGGCTTTTAAATTCTCAAAAATACTGAAATTGATGTAGGTATTTTATTGAAAACCAAGCAATTAACTAAAATCCATCCGGATGAATGGCATTAAAAGTAACTAACGTGAAAGCTTTTAAATTGAAAATTAGCCTAACTAAGGTAAATAAGTTAGGCCGACCATTTTTACCACTCTATTTACTAAATTAATTCAGTCAACTTAATCATATTGAAAGATGTAGTATCATTCTATATGTTCTGACTGTTGCTACTACTAACTACTTTTCAATGACTACTTTATACTTCACAATTTATCTTTGCATTTATGAAACCACCAGAAATAATACCTAAAGCCTCAATGCATCGAAATCAATTTCCTGTGTGTTATCTGTTTCCTGTATTTTCCCTTTTTCAAATTTGATGGTGCGGGCTTCAAATTTTTTCACCAGTTCGTAATCGTGGGTTGCCATGATGATGGTACGGCCATTTTCATTAATTTCTTTCAGGAGTTGCAACAGATTTTCTGAAGTTTCGGGGTCGAGATTCCCGGTGGGTTCATCTGCCAGTATAATCTCCGGGTCATTTAGTAAAGCGCGGGCAATAACTACCCTTTGCTGCTCCCCGCCAGAAAGTTGGTGAGGCATTTTATATCCTTTGTAGGTGAGTCCTACGCGTTCAAGGACTTCATCAATTCTTAGTTTTATTTCTGCTTTACTTTTCCAGCCTGTGGCTTTCAATACAAAATTCAAATTGTCATATATGGAACGATCCGTTAAAAGCTGAAAATCTTGAAATACAATTCCTAATCTTCTTCTGAGTTGAGGTATATGTTTTTTCTTAAGTTTTTTAAGGTTGTAGTCCAGTACGTAGCCTTCTCCTTCGACGAGCGGAATTTCTACATTTATTACTTTGATGAGAGTGGTTTTTCCGCTTCCAACCCGGCCTATAAAATATACGAATTCATTCGGTTCTATAGTTAAGTTAACATTGGAAAGAATTAAATTGTCTTTTTGGTAAAAATTGGCATCTTCAAATTTTATGACTGGATCCATAATATTATTCTTAAATGGTAGTTCTGTGACAAAAATATAGTTCTTTTACAAAAGTAGAGAAAATTAAGCGAAAAATTTTACAAGCTGTTAACATTGCTTTTTTATTAAAATAATGACTTTTGTAGTTTGGTGTGAATTTTGAATGAAAAAATTCATGTTCGTTTCATAGAATTATCTTAATTTTAAGCAAAATTCAACAAATCAGAATTATGAATTTCAGCACAAAGATTCTTTTTATATCGATATGGCTATTTTTCTCTTGTTTCGTTAATGGTTTTACTCAGGAAACTAAAGACTATACGACAGAGCACAGCCAATATAATCAAGCTTTGAAATTATTTCAGAAAGAAAAATATACAGCTGCTAAGCAGTTGTTCTCAGAAGCTCTGGACGATTTATCAGAAGATACAGAGCTAAGAGCGAATGCAGAATATTATACTGCTATTTGCGCTATAGAATTATTTCACAAAGATGCAGAGCATCTAATTTCAAGATTTATTGCCAAACATCCTGAAAGTTCCAAAGTTAACCATGCATTTTTTAATATGGGCAGATTCCAGTACAGACAGGAAGAATATGAAAAAGTGGTGCACTGGTTCGAAAAGCTTGAAAAAGAAAAATTAAATGAGAAACAATTGGCTGAGTATCGCTTTAAAAAAGGGTACAGTCATTTTAAAATAGACGAGAAGAATAAAGCGAGTCAGGAACTTTATGAAATAAAAGATAAAAATACCATGTTTTCAGGACCGGCAATGTATTATTATTCACATATAGCTTATAAAGATAAAAATTACCAGACGGCACTTGAGGGATTTCAGTCTTTAACCGATAATAATACCTTTTCCCCGATTATGCCTTATTACATCACCCACATTTATTATTTGCAAGACCGGTATGAAAAGGTAACTGAATATGCACCGCAATATGTACAGTCTGCTACTGCAAAACGATTGCCTGAAATTGCCAAAATCATTGGAGATTCCCATTATAAGTTGCAACAGTATGATAGCGCGATGACTTATCTTGATATGCACAAAGAAAAGGCATCTTCACTTTCCAGAGAGGATCATTATCAATTGGGTTACGTTTCATACAAACTTGATAAATATGAAAAAGCTATAGAAAGTTTTGAAAAAGTTACAGATAAAGAGGATGAATTAGCTCAGAATGCTTATTATCACCTGGCTGATTGTTATTTAAGCATGGATAAAAAGAATAAAGCAAAACTAGCCTTTGAATTTGCTTCAAAACTCAATCATGACTTGCAAATAAAACAAAGTGCATTGTTTAACTATGCTAAGATTACATTTCAGCTAAAAAATACACCTTTTAACGATGCAGTAAAAGCATTCAAAAGCTATATAGAACAATACCCGGATGCGGACAATATAAAAGAAGCTTATGGATACCTGGTTAAAGCTTATTTGAATACGAATAATTATAAGGAAGCTCTCCTGTCATTAGATAAAATTGACGATAAGGATGAATCCCTCAAAAAAGCTTATCAGAAAGTCGCTTACTATCGGGGGCTTGAGCTCTATAATAACCGCCATTACAAGAAAGCGATTGATGCATTGAACAAATCACTGCAATATAAAGGGCATTATAAACATATTGCCGCGCTTTCTTATTATTGGAGGGGTGAAGCATTTTACCAAATGGAAAAGTATCAAATGGCTTCCGAAAGTTTCAACAATTTTATTATGGCCCCGGGGGCATTCAGTTCAGATGTATATAACAAAGCTCATTATAACATCGCTTACGCTCATTATATGCAGAAAGGATACCCTGCGGCTATTAAGTGGTTCAGAAAATATCTGAATCTTACAGATGAAGAAAAATCAGAATATCTTGCTGATACTTATATCCGACTGGGAGATTGTTATTTTATGCAACGTAGTCTTTGGCAGGCTGTTGAATACTATGATAAAGCACTTGAACTGGCAATGAGAGATCAGGATTATGCCTTGTATCAGCGTGCTATTGCTCTTGGTTTATTGGAGCGGCCCGAAAAGAAAATTCGTTCTCTAAAGCGTCTTGTGGAAAATTTTGAAGAGTCGGATTATCTGAATAATGCTTATTTTGAGCTGGGGCGAAGTTATATGAATATGGAAAAACCTCCTGAAGCCAAATCATATTTTAAACAAATAATTGATAATTATTCTTCGGGCGAATATGTTAAGAAAGCTTTGGTGGAATTGGGGTTGATTCATTACAATGCGGATGACAATAATGAGGCTATGAAATATTACAAGCGTGTTGTAGCTGAATATCCCAATACAAGAGAAGCCAAAAATGCGTTAAAAGGATTAAAAAATATCTATCTGGACAGGAATAACGTAGACGAATATTTTTCTTATGTTGAAGGACTTGATAGTGAAACAAAAATAAGTGTGAGTGAAAAGGATTCGCTGACTTTTGCCTCAGCTGAAAAAGTTTATATGGATGAAGGTTGTGACGAAGCTTTTCAGTCTCTGAAAAGATACCTGTCGAATTTTGAAAATGGTAATTTCGTAGTTGATGCTCATTTTTATGTGGCAGATTGCTATGAGAAAGAAGGGGAAGCTGAGGATGCACTGGAGCATTATGAATTTGTTCTGGACAATACCAATAATGCGTTTACAGAGCAAGCGCTTTCATCGGCCATGGAAATTCACCGGAAACAGGGGAATATTGATAAAGCCATTGAGTATTATAAACGAATGGAGAAGATTGCTGAAGTACACAGCAATTTGATAAGTGCAAGGACAGGCTTAATGAGAATGTATTTTCAGCAGGAAAAATACGAGAAAGCCTTAAAAGCAGCAGATAAAGTGCTTCATACAGAGAAAGTAAACAGCCGGGAAAAACGTGAGGCCAATTACATAAAGGGGAAGTCCTATTTCTATCAGGAAAACTACGATCGTGCAATGAAAAATTTCCGGTTAATAGCTGATGAAGTCAATAGCGAAGAAGGAGCCGAGGCTAAATATCGGATAGCCCAGATTTATTATAAAAACCAAGAATATGAGGTTGCAGAGAATGAAATTTTTGATTTTGTTCAGCAAAATTCTTCTCAGGAATATTGGAAGGCAAAGAGTTACTTGCTTTTAGCCGATGTTTACAAAGCAACTGACGATAATTTCCAGGCTAAACATACATTAAAAAGTATAATCGATAATTATACGCCTGTTTCAGAAGAGGACGAGGTTATCGGACTTGCAAAAGAAAAGTATGATCGGTTGAGAGAAACAGAAGAAATGGAGGCGGATACAACCAGTAAAGAAATGGAAATTGATCTGGGCGAAGATGGCGAAAAAAATGAAGAGCCCAAAGAAATCAACTAACACGTAAAAAACGATTCGTATTGGATATGATAAAACAAATCATTCAACACACATTAATGTTTGTCTTTCTGTTTACACTTGCCTTCAATGCGGCAGCGCAGGAAGAAAAATTAGATAAAAAAGTTCAAGTTGTTAAAGCTTATCAGCCAAAGATGGGTAATGCCTATAAAATTAGTGAATTGCCTGAAATTACTGATACAACCCAAACAGATGTACGGTTTGATTACTATCTCTTACCCAAACGTATAGATACCGATTTTGAAGTAAATCCCATTCCGGCAGCGAAGATGGTAGGTGAACCTCTCACTGAGCTATATGGAAATTACCTCAAGCTGGGGTTAGGGTCAAAATTTTCTCCTGAATTGGAATTGCATTTGATGAACAAACGTTCAAAAGAGCATGCTTATGGTGCCTATTTTAAGCATCATTCTTCCGGTGGCAAAGTAACTCTTGGCAACGGTGATAGAACCTACGCCGGATATAGCGATAATCAGCTTAAACTGTTTGGTGAAAAATTTTTTGAGAACTCTGTTCTTTCAGCAGATGCAGGTCTTGACAGAAATACACGTTATTTTTATGGATATAACACGAATATTGATACTACTTTTGAAAAAAGCGATAAAGCTGATATAAAACAAAACTTTTTGAGATTAGACTTTTCTGCTGATTATAAAACAACCCATGTGGACTCATCCCATTTGAATTACGATATCGATTTTGATTATAATTATGTAGAGGATAATTTTAATACCACAGAGAACAGATTTAAGCTATATGGTGAATTTGACAAATATTATGACGATAATATTATTGGTCTGAATACGGGTTTTACTAGTTTGAAACAGCGTTCATCTCTGGATACGGTTAGCAAGGCGCTTTATAAATTTAATCCATGGATTGGTAAATTTGGTGACGAGTGGCGTATTCAGGGTGGGGTGAATTTTATAACCGAAGTAACGGACGGCAACACCAAAGCGCGTTTCTATCCTGTTGCCCGCATGGAGTATAATATCGTTGATCATTACGTGATTCCCTATGCGGGTGTTGATGGTAGAATTCAGTTGAATTCGTATCAGACTGTTACAAAGAATAACCCATTTGTTTTACCTGGTTTGAATGTGGCAAATACAAATTACAAAATGGTCTTTTTTGCCGGTTTAAAAGGGAATTTAAGTTCTTCTGCTTTTTATAATGTTAAGCTTAATTACAGTTTCTTTGATAATATGCATTTTTTTACACGAAATATTATGAATACTGATAGTGCGGCTAATCAATTTGATGTGACTTATTATGAAGGTGAAGTAATGAACCTGTTTGGAGAGATTTCTTTTGATATATCTGAAAAATTAACATTAAGGGCTGAAGGAAATTTGTATCAGTATACTTTTTACAGCAATGAGGAAAGTGATATTGAGCCTAAACCTTGGCATAAACCTTCTTTTGACCTAACCCTGACTGGTAAATATAATTTGAGAAATAAAATTCTGCTTCAAACCGATATTTATTTTTCCGGGAAACGATGGGTTAGAAACATTGAAACGCAAACTGCCAGGGAGCTTGATGGATTTGTAGATGTAAATTTAGGGCTTGAATATAGATATTCAAAGGTGCTTTCTGGTTATCTGGATTTCAGAAATCTACTTGCCGATAATTATAACAAATGGAATAATTATCCGGTTTATGGACTACAAGCATTTTTGGGTATTACATACGCATTTTAATTAGACCTGAATTAAGCCGGTTTGAACGAAGGGAAAAAGCGCTTTACTTATCCGGCAGCTGCAAGATCAACTTAGAAATTGTCGGTTTTTACCGAATAGGTGAAGTGAAAACCAATTCTTTGTCGTAAGTGAGAATCGCTCAATTTGGGTAAGACTCTTGAAAAATTCAGTCTGTTATTTTCTTTCTGTATTCTAGGAAATTACTTTTTTAGCATTCTACGGATTTGACAGCATTAGTCTATTCGTATTTATTCTAAATTGTTAATCTCCTGAAAATATGTCTGAAACAAAGATATTTTGTGGGGAATTTATACCAATAATCCAACTTAATTTTATTAATTTTACATATAAGTTCAAAACAGCATATATTTGAATATCAGGTTTTTATAAAACAAGTAAAAAGAGGTTATAAATGAGTAAAATAGAAAAGGATAAAAACGATAAAGGACTTGAAAATATTGACTTACAGGATTATTCTGCCGGTAGTATACAGGTGTTAGAAGGTTTGGAGGCTGTTCGTAAGCGTCCGGCAATGTATATCGGCGATGTAGGAGAGAGGGGTTTGCATCATCTGGTTTATGAAGTGGTAGATAACTCTATTGACGAGGCATTAGCGGGACATGCTACCTTTATCGAAGTTATAATAAACGAAGATAATTCAATTTCAGTGATGGATAATGGACGGGGTATTCCGGTTGATTATCACGAAAAAGAAGGAAAGTCGGCATTGGAGGTGGTCATGACCGTACTTCATGCGGGCGGGAAATTTAATAAAGACTCTTATAAAGTATCCGGCGGGTTACACGGAGTTGGTGTTTCATGTGTGAATGCACTTTCTAGTTATTTAAAAGCAGAAATTCACCGTAATAACAAAATATATTTTCAGGAATACGAAAAAGGCAAGTCCCTTGGTGAGATTAAGGAAATTGGGGAAACCGATAAAACAGGTACGATTATCACCTTCAAGCCCGATGAAGAAATATTCGTGGACCGGGAATACAAGTATGAAATACTCGTTTCACGTCTGAGAGAGTTAGCTTTCCTTAATAAAGGCATTCGCCTGAATATTACTGATAAGCGTGAAAGGGAAGAGAATGGAAATGGTGGCGATTACATTCACGATAGTTTCTACTCTGATGAAGGACTGAAAGAGTTTGTTGAATTTTTAGATGCTACCAGGGAAAAGATCATTGAGGACACCATTTATATGGAAACGAAAAAAAATGATGTTCCTGTTGAGATAGCATTGCAATACAATAATTCTTTTGCTGAAAATTTACATTCTTATGTAAACAATATTAATACGATTGAAGGTGGAGCTCATTTGTCTGGTTTTAGGAGGGGGCTGACCCGAACGCTAAAAAATTATGCTGATAAGTCAGGAATGCTTTCCAAGTTAAAGTTTAATATAACCGGCGATGATTTCCGTGAAGGACTGACGGCGATTATTTCAGTGAAAGTTCAGGAGCCTCAGTTTGAAGGCCAGACAAAAACTAAGCTTGGAAACTCTGAGGTTACCGGCGCTGTTGACCAGGCAACCAGCGAATTGTTGAATAATTACCTTGAAGAGAACCCCAAAGACGCAAGAACCATTGTGAACAAGGTTATCACTGCAGCCCAGGCAAGAAATGCAGCTAAGAAAGCACGGGAAATGGTTCAGCGTAAGAACGTTATGACAGGTTCCGGCTTGCCGGGAAAATTATCTGATTGCTCAAATAATGATCCCTCACAAACAGAAATGTATCTGGTTGAGGGTGATTCTGCCGGTGGAACTGCTAAACAAGGAAGAGATAGACGCTTTCAGGCGATATTGCCACTTCGTGGAAAAATATTAAATGTAGAAAAAGCCTTGAGAAACAAAATTTTTGAAAATGAGGAAATAAAAAATATTTATACTGCTTTGGGGGTTTCTGTTGGGACAGAAGAAGATAGCAAAGCTTTGAATATTGAAAAACTGAGGTATCATAAGATTATAATCATGTGTGATGCCGACGTGGACGGAAGCCATATCGAAACATTGCTTATGACTTTCTTTTTCCGTTATATGACCGAATTAGTAAAACATGGTTACATTTATATTGCAACTCCGCCGCTCTACCAAATACGAAAAGGTAAAACGGCCAGATATTGCTGGAATGAGGAAGAACGTGCTCAGGTTGTGGACGAACTCGGAAAAGGAAAAGAAGCGAATGTCAGCATTCAGCGTTATAAAGGATTAGGTGAAATGAACTCAGAACAGTTATGGACGACAACAATGAACCCGGAGTTTAGAAAGCTCAGGCAAGTTACAATAGAAAGCGCGGCCGAGGCCGATCGAATTTTTTCAATGCTTATGGGAGATGATGTCCTCCCGCGTCGGGAATTTATTCAAAAACATGCCAAATACGCGAATATCGACGCATAAATCTAATATAGATAATAACAAAACCCGCTCATAAGGCGGGTTTTTTGTTTATACGATTTTATCTTCATAAAAAGTAAAAAAAATCGTAATTTTCTGTAATAATTCAACTTCTTTTACTACTAATGAGAAAAACATGTTTTGGAAGTGAACAGAAAGAGACAGGAATTTTTAGGATTGATTTCCAAACATCAGCATCTGATTAGAAAAGTTGCTGCTATTTATTATAGAAAGCCTGAAGACCAGGAAGATGCCTTTCAGGAAATACTCCTGAGCCTTTGGAAAGCTTACCCCTCTTTTGAAGGCAGATCAAAAATCAGCACATGGATATATAAAGTGGCCCTCAATACAGTGCTTGGTGGATTGAAAAAAGCTTCAAACAAAGTACATCGCAATAGAACGGATACAAGCATTACAGATGAGATAGTCCAAAATGCTGAAAAAGACTATTCCGAAGAAATAAGTGTGTTGTATCAGGCCATTAATCAATTATCTGATATTGAAAAGGCGATCATCATGTTGTATATGGAGGAGAAAAATTATGATGATATTGCTGATATTATGGGAATGACCCGAAACAATGTGGGAGTAAAGATTAACCGGATTAAGAAAAAATTAAAAGAACTTTATAAAAAGGTGGAAAATGGATATCGATAAGCTGAAAGGTGCATGGAATAAATATGCCTCAAAATTACGGGATGATGGACATAAAGGACAAGGAGAGCTTGAGAAAATATTAGTGAAAAGAAGCCAGAAATCACTAAGATTAATCCGCAGAAACTTTTTTATTGAGGCAGGTTTAAATATTTTCATTTTGCCTGTGATTATATACTTCGTTTTAAAGAGCGACTTTGTGATTCAACCTTTTGATGTGATATTTTCAATACTCCTTAGCCTAATTCTTATAGCTTTTATAATTTACATGTATAGATCTTATATGAAAATTTATCAATATGAAGATACAGGATTACAGCTTGCATATAAACTGAACAATCAGGTAATACGGTTAGAAAGATTTATAAGAGACTATTACAAGTTTATTTATGTTGCTTATTCTCTTGGGCTTATTTTTGGATTGTCTACTGAATTGCCTGAGGATTCTATGTCAATTGTCCTTGAAATTGGAATCGGGATTTTGTTAGGAGTTGTTGTTTTATTCATATTGGTTAGGCCATTGACGAAATTATATGTAAAAAAGTTATACGGTTCACATTTAGAGTCTTTGAAAAGGTGTTTGTCTGAATTAGAAGAAAATAATATTGAAAATTTAAATAATCATGATACAAGTAACTAATCTTTCGAAAAAGTTTAAACTATCAAAACAACAAAAGAAGAAGATGCATTTATCAGGTGATTGGATAACTGCTGTAAATGATGTTAACCTGAAATGTGAACCGGGAAGGATTTTTTCTTTACTAGGTCCAAACGGCGCAGGAAAAACAACAACACTCAGGCTTATCTCAACAATACTGCAACCCTCCAAAGGTTCTATCCAGGTTGCCGGACTGGATGCACAAAAAGAGGGCCAGAAAGTTCGTGGAAAAATTGGCTTTTTAACAGGCAGTACCGGGTTGTACGACCGACTGACACCGGAAGAAATGGTTACTTATTTCGGGAAGTTGAACAGTATGAACCAGGAAACATTGAAATACAGGCGAAACGAATTGTTCCATACGCTTGGAATAGATAAATTCTCAGGGAAACGTATTGGAGAGCTTTCCAGTGGAATGAAACAAAAAGTTTCCATTGCACGAACAATGATTCATGATCCTGAAGTAGTAATTTTTGATGAGCCAACATCGGGACTTGATGTGATTACTGCTGAGAGTATAATCGAATTGATAAAACAATGCAAAGAGCAAAATAAAACGGTGATTTTTTCTTCACACATTATGAGTGAGGTTGATTTGCTTTGTGACGATCTAGCCATTATTCACGATGGAGGCATTTTGTATAACGATACAATGGATCAATTTCGCGCACAAATGCAGTCAGACAGCCTTACAAAAGAATTTATCCGAATCATTAATGAACAACAAAATTAGTTAAAAATGAAAACAATATTCAATATAGCTCGCAAAGAATTTATTGATACACTGAGAGATAAACGGACTTTATTAGTGATGATAGTTGTTCCTTTGCTATTGTTCCCGGTTATTTTCAGTTTTGTAAGTAGTATCCAACAAAGTTCCATGGAAAAAGCTCATCAGCGTCAGTTAAAAATTGGATATTTAGCCACCCAGCAAAGTAATGAATTTTTAAATTACCTGACAGAGAAGGAAAATGTAAAGCTCATACCCTTCAGGTCAATTAAAGGCAAAACAAGCCTGATTAAGCAAGACAGCCTGGATGCAATTTTAGATTTCTCTGAAGGGTTTTATGCTCAAATTGATAACATGCAGACGGGTACTGTAGATTTTTTCTATGAGTCAACAGAAGAAGGTGTCAAAAGTCGTGTTGAAAATGTGTTTGAATCATTTGAGGAAAAACTGATAGGTCAACGCCTGGAGAAAATTAATATTGATGCGAAAGTAATTAATCCTGTGAAACTTGCTCACCGTGACGTAGCTACTACACAGGAGAAAATTGGTAAATATGCAGGAGGTCTGATCCCTTATGTGTTTATTTTGTTTTGCTTTATAGGGGCTATGTATCCGGCAATTGACTTGTTTACTGGCGAGAAAGAGCGTATGACTATAGAAACAATCCTGACCAGTCCGGTTAAACGGATTGAAATTCTATCAGGAAAAATGGTTGTGGTAGTAGCTACAGGTATTTTTTCTGCTTTATTGGCTATTGTAGGATTGTTTGTAGGATTAAATTTTGCAAGTACCCTTCCGAATGAGATTATTGAAGTGACGGGGGATATATTGCAGGTTAAGTTTATCGTATTATTGTTAACAATGCTTATTCCGCTGACTATTTTCTTTGCCGGGATTCTTATCCCCATATCAATTTATGCAAAATCATTCAAAGAAGCACAGTCAATAATTACACCAGTCAATGTACTTGTGATTGTTCCTGCAATTGTTGGGATGTTACCGGGAATTGAGCTTTCTATTCAGACAGCAGCTATACCGATTGTTAATATTGCTTTGGCCACTAAAGAGATTATTGCAGGAACCATTGATTACGGACTTTTGACAGTAGTTTATGGCTCTCTGATTATTGTTGCATTGGCAGGCGTTTTCTTTTCAGTTCGTTATTTTGCCCGGGAAAACAATATATTACGAGTCTAGATTTAGTTTGTTGCTTTTTTTGTCCCTGCGGAAGCTTTTGTTAGCTTCCGCAGGTTTTTAAATTTATTATTTGGTATCTTTACGTTCGCGGGACAAATCGACTCTTTTGTAAGGGTAATTGAATATATTTTACCCTTTACTTTGATTGTAGAACCCAAATTGAGCGATTCTCACTCACGACAAAGAAATTGTATGGTTTTCACCTCACCTATTCGGTAAAAACCGACAATTTCTAAGTCGGTCCGGTAGCTGCCGGACAAGCAAAGCGCTTTCTCACTACGTTCAAACCGCTCAACTTAGGTAGAAAATGTTTTTTAAAATTATAATTGTAACGAATATGAAACATGTTTTTTTAGTGCTTTTTTTAGGTGTTTTCAGCTTGTCTCTTAATGGACAGGAAAAACAAACGGTCAAAAAGAATCAGGGAGTATTTAATATTACAGAAATTGGTTATTTACCGGGAACTGGTAATATCAAATATGATGGTTATTCTGTGGCCAATGACGCCAGAACCTATCGTTTACGTAGTATTTTTGGCTATTTTATTAATCCACATTTATCTTTTGGAATTGGAATTGGTTTGGACGGATATCATGAACCGGATCACAATACGATGCCATTATTTCTTGAGTGTCGGGGGTATTTAAAAGATCAGCGTAACACATTTTACGGATTTGCTGATGTGGGAAAAGCATTGAATGCCAACGAAACATTTACGCCTGGACTGTTTCTGAACGCAGGAGTCGGCTATAAGTTTTTTCTTACAAAAAGATGGTGTATCAATACAAGTTTAGGGTATAACTTTCAGCAAATGCAAAATATTGACATGATTGAATATGTTTTCGATCAGGATACAGGTGAATATTATTACAATTTGAAACAAATAGATATTCAAATGAAAGCCATTTCCTGTAACCTTGCATTTCATTTTAATCTTTTCACCCCGGGCAGGCGCAATTAACCTTTGTTATTCATCCTTTAATGACTTCGCCGGATGCTGCGGGTCTGCCCGGTAAATTATTTCTGTTAAGTATGCTTGCTGCCGCTAAAATGATATTTATTAGGTATCTCAACACTCCTTTACATAAATGAGTGTTTTCTTTTTTATTCTGTTAATTTTGTAAAACTGTTATAGATGAATAAACTTTTAACGTTGTTTGACGTTATTTAATTAGTAATAATGTGTTTATGAGCAAAACTAATGCCATTTTAGAACAAGATACTTTTTCGAAAGCAGATATAGTTTACTTATTGCAGACTGAAGGAGAAGAGAAACAAAAGCTTTTTGAGAAAAGCAGGGATATTAAGGCAAAATATGTAGGGAAAAAGGTCTATTACCGAGGATTAGTCGAATTCTCTAATATTTGCAGCAAAAATTGTTACTATTGCGGAATACGAAAAGCCAATCAAAATACCGAAAGATACAACCTCACAGATGACGAAATTTTAGATGCTGTCCGTTTTTCTTATGAAAATCGCTATGGCTCAGTAGTGCTGCAGTCCGGGGAGATTTCGACTCCGAAATTTACAAAGCGGATTACCCGTCTGCTGAAAAAAATTAAGGAACTTTCAGGAGGTGAACTTGGCGTAACAATTTCTCTGGGTGAGCAACCGGAAGAAGTATTCCGTGAGTGGTATGAGAATGGAGCAGACCGCTATCTGCTAAGAATAGAAGCATCTGACAGGGAGCTTTATCATAAAATTCACCCGAATGATGAGACCCATGATTATGAGAACAGGTTAAAAAGTCTGGAGACTCTGCAAAAAGTAGGATATCAGACCGGAACCGGAGTGATGATTGGTTTACCATTTCAAAGTTATGAGAATCTAGCTGATGATCTTATTTTTATGCGGGACTTTGATATCGATATGGTGGGAATGGGCCCATATATTGAGCACGAAGACACACCGCTTTATGAATACCGCGATCAGTTGATGCCTAAGGAAGACAGATTTCAGCTCACTTTGAAAATGATCGCTATATTACGAATCATCATGAAGGATATAAATATTGCGGCAGCTACAGCCTTACAAGCAATTGATCCAATCGGTAGAGAGAAAGCTATAAAGGTGGGTGCGAATGTTATTATGCCCAATGTAACGCCGGGTATGTATCGCGATAATTACCGGCTATATGAAAATAAACCATGTACAGACGAAGAAGCCGCTGATTGTACTAACTGTCTGGAAGTACGAGTTGGATTGACCGGGGATGAAATAGCGTACGGTGAAAAAGGCGATCCCGCACATTATTATAATAGAAGAGCCAGGATGAAAGCAGATGAATGATTTTTATGGTACTTCGATTTTTAATATAATTGGAAAATTATAGAGTACCTGAGTTACTCTTTTTAGTTTGCTTTCTTCATTATACTTTTTCAATTTGTAAACATTCATTCTATCTTTATTGTTTAAGATTAAATATTATAACCAGAGTTTATGAGAAAGTCGATTTTGTTTTTTGGATTATCCCTCTTATTTTCTTTTGTTTCAGTGTTTAATGCAGAAGCTTTTGTCAATGATGAAGAGAAAACTGAAGGATTAATCATTGTCGCAAATAAAAGTGGGGACAATGTCAGTTTTATTGAGCCAGAGAGCGGTAAAATAATAAAAAATCTCCCGACCGGTTATGCTCCTCATGAGGTTGAAGTTTCCGATGATGGAAATACTGCAGTGGTTAGTAATTATGGTGACAGGGAAAATCCCGGGAATACGCTATCTGTATATGATATAAAAACGAAAAGCCTGGAGAAAACTATTGATTTGGGAGAGCACACGCATCCTCACGGGATAGATTGGATCCGAGGTACAGATGAGCTGCTTGTTACCACAGAGGGTGCTCAATCACTATTAGTAGTCAGTATCAAAGACGGCAGGATAGAACATAATTGGAGCACAAACCAGAAAATTTCGCACATGGTTGTAGGTGCTCCCAAAGTTAGCCGTGCTTTTGTTTCAAGCATAAAAACGGGTAAGGTAACTGTTTTGGATTTGGAAACCGGAAAAATAGAAGGCCAAATTTATAGCGGAAAAGGTGCTGAAGGGCTTGATGTCTCACCTGACGGAAACGAATTGTGGGTTACAAACCGGGGTGAAAATACACTGACCGTATTTAACACCAAGACACTTGAAAAGATCGAAAAAATTGACTGCGGAGATTTTCCAATCCGGGCTAAATTTTCACCGGATGGAAAATATTTTGTTGTGAGCAATGCTGAATCGGGGCATGTTGCAGTGTTTGATGCAAATTCAAAAGAACTTATTGAGCGAATAAAACTCACCCCACCTGTACCCGAAGGAAAAAATAAAGAACGATATTTTGCTGACTTTGAAGGTTCTTCTGTTCCTATAGGTATAGTTGTGCCAAATGATAAAAGAGCTTATGTAGCCAATACACATTCAGACGTAGTTACTGTCATTGATTTGGAGAAACTAAAAATTACTGAACACCTAAAAGCGGGAAAAGAGCCGGATGGAATCAATTTTTCAACGGTAATATCTGAATAGGCCATCGATAAATGAACGAGCCGAATATATTATTTGCCTGGCATAAGGTTGTTTTTGTTTGCTTTTATCCCGAAGGATTATTCGAATAACGGATACTGCAACGATTGTCACCCTCTGTTATTAGCTCAAACACTGACAGGTCTGAAAGACGCTGTCAGGTTCTCCTTCCCGCTGCTTGCTGCCACTACCACTGTTTACTCACTTTCTCCCTGATGATCATTAAAAAATAAATTCTACTTTTGCGTTCCCGTGAACTAAATATCTCCCTCGTTCTTATATTTTTCCGCTTCCTGATCTGCTATGCGGATTGGCTCTGGCAAACGATAATCAGTCGTACATTTCAATATAATATCACTTGCTTCATTAATCCCGATTTTATGTCCGGGTGAAACAAATACCGGGTTGGTGTCATCTCTTGTTCGCAAGACTGATCCTATGGCTTCCCCGTTTTCGTCCTTCAGAATGCTTTTAGAGCCCTTAGCTTCTCCGGGTTCTTCGTATTTGCCTATAAGTCTGTTTTTAGCACATCCGATGGCGGGTTTGTCGAGAAGTACTCCCAGATGCGATGCAATCCCAAGTCCCTTTGGATGAGCAATGCCTTGTCCGTCAAAAATGAAAAGATCAATCTCTTCTTCTACCTTTTCTAACGTTTGCAAAATTAACGGGCCTTCCCTGTAACTTAACAAACCCGGAATATACGGATAACCAACCAAATCCAGTTCGTAATAAGTTTTGATATGCTTGAGATCAGGGTAGCTGAATAATGAGATGGCACAAAATCCGGTTGAGGGCTTTTTACTGTAGGCAATGTCTACTCCGGCAATGATTTTAATATCTTTAGGGGAGTTGGATGTGTCAACCATTTCAGCCAGTTCAACTTGTTGTTCGCGGGCAATTTTTGGAGTGATATTATGAATAGGAAACTTTTTCATTGATTATTTTTCTTGTTCAACATAAATAGTTCCAAACATGTTCAACGAAGATGCAGGATTTTCCAGAAATGCCACCTGGCCGATCTAATAGGCATGGAGGCATTCGGAGAGAAGCTATGCTTATGTCGATAAACCAACGGGTGTGGCTACAAACTTTCCGCTGGCGCCCGCTCTTGTGCCCTGCAAGAACTAACTGTCGCTGAGCGGAATGTGCAATTATGTTCATACCTAAAAGGCCCACCCGTAAAGATTATAAATTCAGCTTTGCTTAAGATATACACAAGAATTAAACAACGAAAACTTAACAACATCCCAACAATAAAACAATTCGGATTTACAACAATGGACATACAACATTCCCGCTACCTCAGCCTCATAATAAGCCTTTTCGTCGAAAGTACAATTAAGAGCCATTCTAGATTAGCACATTGTTCAAAAAAAAGATTGCAATCGATGGGGTACTTTTAAGGGGTTGTTGTGTGCAATTTTGCCCGATAATAAAGGTGTCTGATTGTTAAATGAAAACAACTATTTGCGAGAGGTTTGGTGCAAAACCAGACAGACTATATTCTGATTCAATTGTAGGATAAGCAATAGGTTCATTGGCTAAAGGAATAATATTTGGATTACGACATCCTGATGAGGATAATGCAAATAGATGGTATATATGGTTGGGTGATTATTTTGTTTTTGAGGATTTTTTCTCTCTCTTATGCGAAAACATCTTGAGAGATATTATAATAGACTTGACTTAGTATTTGGATTTACCAGCAGAATACAAATTTTCATTTATGGTAATAATATAGATATATGATTTGATAATAACTTATTAAGTACTAAAAATCGATTAAATTAAAAGCAACTTTAAATAAGATTATTGCATCTATCATAAAAAATATTGACATGAAAAAAATATTAATCAGTTCTATAATAGTTATTGGACTAATTAGTTGTGAAAAGAATGACATCCTACAACCTAATTCGGAATTGATATGCTCCTGGGGATGGACCAGTACTGATGGTGGGTTTGCATCTCATATCCACGAAAATCCTTCTTCAACTGGCAATTCTTATATATTAAAAATCTCAAATAATAATAAAATTGTTATTTATAAAAATGGAAATGAAGTTTTTTTGGGTGAATTAGAAGATTATATTCAGATAACTGAAGAATATCAAGTTTAAAATCTTGTGATGAACGGAATTATGAAGATATATAGTAGTAGTTTGTCCATATCAGATAATTGTTATGATGGTATTGGAAGTAGTTACAAAAAATTTGAATAAAAACTGCACACAACATGTGACAATATACATTGGGGTTTAACGGTTTCACGAAAAGTTTCTGCTCTGCACCAAATTTTTTCCCAGCGGACAGGAAAGCGGTACGCATTCCCAATGGTTTATGCCACTACCCGATGGAATTATTATAAGGAGGCGGTTATTAAATTACTTTGTGAAATTTTAATGTTTAACCTAAAAAATGTAATTTGCCTATGGGAAAAAGTTTAAGAAAAGTCACCAAACATAAACCATTAAATCAAGCAAAAATATTTATTAATCTTTAAATTAGTTGCTTATGAAAACAATTTATTCTATTTTAGTTGCCCTGTTATTTATTTTCTTTACGCAGGCAAGCTGTGAAAATGATAATGAAAATATCGATTCTCAAGGTATTGTCGGTAAATGGGAAGTAATAAATTATTTTCCGGAAAATTGTGTGGGTGGATCTGGTAAACTTGAGATTACCTCAGATAATGTATTTAGGACTTTCTCTCAAGATACACTCTATTTCGAGTCTTCCTTTCAATTAAAAAAGGCCGAAAAGCACGATACATTGTATTTTTCGAACGATAATGATTTTTACAGGTACGCATTAATAAACTTAATAGATGAAGATACTCTTAAGGTTATACCACCAGTATTATATATCACGCCAACATGTAATACATATAAACGGATAAGATAAATGTTATGAAAAAAACATTGAAAATTAAAATTTTATCGATTTTACTGCCCGTGCTGATTGTATTTATTTCATGTACAGGCTGTGAAAACGGCTTGTTCAATGGTGATAACAAAGACAAACAAGATCACACATGGGAAATTCACCTGAATGATGATCAAAAAGTGATCGAACAGACCGTAAAAGGCATTGAGTTCAAATTCTGCCTGTTGAACGAGGATAGTGTA